>Ga0209099_1002785_pt1 | contig 14919 bp, 13 predicted proteins | sample AD_JPNHW2_MetaG_FD_184430 | JGI IMG/M metagenome (GOLD analysis project Ga0209099, IMG submission 184430) | Active sludge microbial communities of municipal wastewater-treating anaerobic digesters from Japan - AD_JPNHW2_MetaG (SPAdes) (version 2) | ecosystem: Engineered > Bioreactor > Anaerobic...
ATAATACGGAATCGTATTGTGTTAAAATGATTAAAAACATGTGTATTAATAAGTTAAAGGTAAATAAACGGTATGAAAAAGTGGATATTATGGAACAGGAACGTTTATTGCCAATCATTGAAACACCCGAAGATCAAGTGATTAGCAGAGAGGTTGTTCGTAATGTATATCACGAAATGGACCAGCTTCCTGCTATTCAGAAACAGATCCTGCATCTGAAGCAATTCAGAAACTGTTCTTTTGAAGAGATTGCCGAAATGACAGGCCTTTCAGAAGGAAACATTAGAGTCATTTTATCCAGAGCCAGAAAAACATTAAAAGAAAAACTACAATAATATGTCAGAACCTAAAATCGATATTCTCATTCAAAAATTTTATGAGGCAACCCTATCTGATCAAGAGGAGTTGCTCCTAAAAACCTATTTTGAATCAGACCAGATTGCTCCCCATCATTTGCAGGACCAAGCTCTTTTCTTGTCGCTTCAAAATAGATTTTCAACCTCGAAACGCCAAATCGAGACTCCCGACTTTGAACAGATGATCAATCAGATGTTGTCCAAAAAAGAGGAGGAGGATGCCCGAATGTTGCAGATGATTGATCGGAACAATCCAAGAAATGTCAAGCCAATAATCAACAAGAAAAGAGTTTGGATGAGTGCAGCTGCAGTAGCGTTATTGTTAATTACATTGAGCTATCCACTCTATTTTTCCTCTTTAAAACCGGCTAAAGAGACTAGGGAGATGACTTACGAAGAGTATAGAAACTCCATGCTTCTTGTTTCCAGAAAATTAAATCAAGGTGCTGATCAAGCGCAAAAAGCGGATTACACCATACATAAAACTAAAAAAATATTACAAAGAACATTAATAATTATGCCCAATGAAAACTAAAATTTTATTTATTCTCGCTTTTTTATTATCCGGAGTTTACGGTTTTGCACAACAAATCAGTGAACCAAAAGAGGTTACAGATTTAATGGCTAAATATAACAGTATGAAAGGAATCACAGTGATCTCCATGAATAATGATATGTTTAAAACCATCAAGGATGATTCTGATCTTTCAGAGATCTCTTTTAACTTTGATAAGTTTCAGATTTTTACAACCGAATCATCTTCCATCGTAAATATGATGAAAGAAGATTTTAGAAAATTGATTCAGAATGGAATACTATCTGAGATGATGACGGTTAAGGATGAAGAGAGTAAGGTATCCTTCTTAGTTGATAAGGCTAGTAAAACGAAAGAAAATGTGTCTGTTTTCTTCATGATCGTTGAAGAAGAGGATGATTTTGTGATCATGTATTTCTCTGGGAATATCCCGATTGACAAGATTAAAGAATTGGAAAAAAACAAATAATCATCCAATAGTTTTGTAACGAAATAGCACTTTCGTAGTCTTACTTATTACATTTTAAAAAACCTTACTTAAAGCTCTTCCCAAAACTCAAATCCATCATTTTATAATTTTTGAATTATGTCGCAATTTGATAATAAATATTCCATACAAGATTCTGACCAAGATGCTAGGCTCCTGAAAATGATCGATCTGAACGATTCTCAAAAGGCACAACCCGATATGAATAAATGCAGAAAAAGGGTTCGGTTTTGTATTATTCCTCTTGTTTTAATGTTGGCGTTGCTTAGTTTCCCCCTTTGGAACTCTTTATTTAAAAAGGAGGTTCATGAAAAGTCTATGTCTTATCAACAGTTTAAAAACTCTGTACAATTGGTCTCTCAACAATTAAATCAGGTGCATAAAAACCCATTCTTAAAGGATACTACAACCGTAAATACACCAATTTCACTTCCTGTTGAAGTGGCTGATTTAGCCATTAAGTATAATGAAAATTCGAAGATAAATGTAACTACAATGGATCAGAATACACACGAAAGTATTGTGAATAAAAGTAATGACAATTATGAAACGATAGCTCAGGATTTGAAGATTTTTCAAATTTTTAATTCAGAGCAAACCAGCTTGATCAATGAAATGAAAGCGGAGATTCAACACTTAATCACTTCAGGAGTGCTTGTTGAAATGAAAAATGATCAATCTACAAATAAAAATATGGTTTTGCTTATTGATAAATCTTCACAAGGTTTGGAACAAGTCCCCTATTTGATGATGATGATAGACAATGGAATCGATTTTGATTTGATGTTTTTAGCCGGAAATATTCAAATGCAAAAAATAAAAGATATAAATATTTAACACTGATACTAAGGCATATAATCAATTATTCATAGCCTTAAGATTATATGCCTAGTCAGTGAATCAACCCTTTTTTTTAGCAATTTCAATGATCCCTTTTGCAATCACATGGATGGCATCAGGAAGTCCGAATTTTTTTATCTCTTCAGCCATTTGGGCTGCTTTGGTTTCATTTTGGATCAGCTCCAGCAATTGTGGCATCAACAATTCATTAACTTGTTGGTCCGGAATCAGAATAGCGGCATTGTGATCTGATAATGCGGCTGCGTTTTTAGTTTGGTGGTCTTCAGCGGCAAAAGGGAATGGGATGAGAAGGGTAGGAGCCCCCACAAGCGTTAACTCTGCAATCGCCAGAGCACCTGCTCTTGAAACTATAAAATCAGCAATACTGTATGCAAAGTCCATTTTTTTGATGAATGGGACAATCAATGTCTTTTCATCTTGTTTTGCCAGTAATTCCGGAGTTATGGTACGGTAAAAAAGGTCACCGGTTTGCCAGATGATCTGGATTCCCAGGCTTTTTAACGTGTCAATATTTTGAGCCATACATTGATTGATGGAGCGAGCACCGAGGCTTCCGCCAACAACCAATAGCGTTTTATGTTCTTTAGAAAGATGAAAATGGGCATAAGCCTCCTCGCTTTTCTTTTGAAGATGCAATATTTCTGAGCGGACAGGATTTCCGGATTTCACGATCTTTTCAGATGGAAAATAGCGTTCTAATCCATCATAAGCCACGAAAATCTTTTGTACATCTTTAGCGAGTGCTTTATTGGTAACACCGGGATAGGAGTTTTGTTCCTGAATAACCGTAGGAATTCCTAGAGAGATCGCAGATTTTAATGCCGGACCACTTGCAAAACCACCCACTCCGATCACCACATCCGGATCAAAATTACGGATAATCTTTTTAGCTTTGGCCATTGCTTTTAAAAGTACAAAAGGAAGTTTTAAATTTTTCAGGATCCCTTTTGGAGAAAGATCTCTACTGATCCCATAAATTTCGAGTCCTTCGATGGGGTAACCCGCCTCAGGAACTTTCGTCATCTCCATTTTATTTTGAGCTCCGATAAATAGGATTTCAGCTTCAGGGATCTCCTTTTTGAGCTGGTTAGCGATCGCTAAGGCCGGAAAAATATGTCCTCCCGTGCCACCTCCCGAAATGATAAAACGATTTTTCATGATGACTAATTTTTCGCAAATGTACCTAATTTAATACAAGATATATTCTAAAAAATTAAAAAATATGAATGTTCTATTGTTTATTATTTTGCTTTCCGGCTATATATTTTTTACGTCTTTTACAAATGAGAAGACATCCTCTTCGGTTGTATCCCATGAAGTTACCAAACGAATTTCATGAAGCTCTTCATCCCAGATGTAAAAGAAATGTTTTTGAAGCAATCGTTCAATCATGGCTGGATCCATTTTCAACAGTAAGATATTTCCATCCGTTTTTTGAGTGAATTGGATATTGCTAACTCCCTCGAGTTCAGAGCGGAGCAGTTGAGCCATTTTATTGGAATGACGGGCATTTTGGAGCCATAAATCATTTTCCAGATAAGCGAGGAACTGAGCAGAACAGAATCTCATTTTAGAGTAAAGTTGAGTAGATTGCTTGCGAATATATTTCATGTTTTCAGCTAGTTCCGGACGGAAAGTGATCACAGATTCTCCCAACATCATACCATTTTTAGTGCCACCAAAACTAAGGATGTCGACACCTGCATCTGAAGTGATCTCTTTGAAAGAAACACCTAGGGTAGCAGCTGCATTTGCTATTCGGGCGCCATCCATGTGTAAGTACATGTTATGTTGGTGCAACAGTTCCGCCAAGGCTTTGATTTCATTGATTTTATAAGCAGTTCCCAATTCTGAAAGCTGAGAAATGTAGAGTACTTTGGGTTGAGAGTGGTGTTCAAAACCAAAATTATGGAAGAATGAGTGCAACATATTCGGAGTCATTTTACCATCTGGAGTTGAAACTGACTTAACAGCTGCACCGGTGAGCCATTCCGGCGCACCACACTCATCCACGAAAATATGTCCGGTTTCGGGAGCAATAATCGCGTGGAATGGTTGCACACAAGCTCTCAAAGCACAGATATTCGCCCCGGTTCCATTGAACATAGGGAAAAAGTCAGCCTGTTCTCCAAAAAGATGTTTAATTTTTTGGGACACTTTTTCTGTGTAAGGATCATCCCCGTAGGCAATCACGTGGTCCTTATTCGCCTCACTTATCGCATTTAAAATAGTAGGGTGCACCCCCGAATGATTATCACTTCCAAAACTTCTCATAAGATTTATTTTTTGAGCTGTAAGCTATCAGCTATCAGCTATCAGTTATTAGGTTTTAGTTATTAGTTATTAGTTATTAGTTATTAGGTTTTAGTTATTAGTTATTAGGTTTTGGGTTTTAGTTTTTAGTTTTTCTTTTTAGCCTAACCAGTTACCTCTTACTTTTTACTTCTTACTTCTTACTTTTTACTTTTTACCTTTTACTTGTTACCTTTTACTTCCCTTTCGCCCTTCGCCTGTTTACTGGCAGAGCACATACAAATCCTCCCGTTCATTGAGACACAGAATCGGGAAACCCTCTTTGTTGCCGATAATTTGGGTCTCTTTAGGGCCGAAGATAAGGTCAATCAACGAGTAAAACTTCGTCATCATAATTACAGTTACGGTTGCTTCATAGTCGGGTGCGACCTCAATAGATTTTTGATCCATATTAAACACATCGTGATAAGAATGAATTTCGTAATCAAGTTCTAAATTCTTGTAGAGTTTCTCAATAAATTCAATGTTGTTGGAAACCTTGGTAGATAGTTCCGGTTCTTTATGCAGATTGTTTACAACATGGATTTTGCCGCGAACACCCAGTTTAGCATAAAACCGAACAAAATAGCTGGCCCACATGGCCTTCTCTTTGGCTTGTCGATCCACATCTATTGGTAACATCACGTTAACGTAAGCATTAAGTTTGGGTAATTGATTTCCAACAACCAGAACAGGAATTCTGGAGTGTCTGATGAATCGGATTCCCCTCTTTTTAGTCCAAAAAGTTTTAACTTTCGACTTTTCATCAGGAATACTGAGTACGATTAAGATCGTATTTGTGTCCTCAGCGTATTGATACAGTTTTTTATTCGATTGGTTGGAATCCGGTCTTAGAATCTCCAATTCTGATTGAAAAACATGTTTTAAAAAAATAGCGTGTTCAACAGCACTATTTCCATATTCGGTTTGATCTGCCAGGACCAGAATTCTAGTGATTTTTTTTTCTTCTTCTTGCTCTTCCATAATCCTAGCGTAATCCTTTTACTACTGATTTTCCGGGTAAATACTCTTTTAAATAGAAAGGCTCAAAATAGGCTACATCGTCAAACTGTTCATTGTCAAACATTTGCAAGGCTGTTTTGATCATGTTTTTTGCTGACAAAGGAGCATCTGAAAAAATTGCATTGGGATGTTTGGAAAGGATCTCTTTACATTTAGGCATCCCATTTCCGCAGAAAATAATTTTGTTATGTTCTAAAATCTCAGTAAAAGAATCCTCTTCAATGATTTCGGCATGAATCTCATTTTTGAGCTCCCAATCGGGTTTATATAATGCAGTAAAAACCTCCATTCTTCGGGCGTCAATCATAGGGGCAAATAAAAATGGGCCCTCATAATCAAATTTATCTTCAATGGCACCAATAGTGATGCTTAATAACGTGGGAATGGTGATGATTGGAATATCCAACGCATAACACAACCCTTTAGCGGTAGAAGCTCCAATTCTCAATCCGGTGTAAGAGCCGGGGCCAATGCTAACTGCAATAGCGTTTAAGTCGGAGGGTTTTAGCTTCGCATTTTGAAGCAGTTGGTCGATAAACGGGATTAGTTTTTCAGCATGAGACAATCCTTTGGATTCCTCGATGATTCCAATGAGCTGATTCCCTTTGGAAAGCGCGACAGAGCAATTTTCCGTAGCTGTTTCTATATGTAAAATAATGGGTTCCATTTGGTATAAATATCTTAATTAATTTTTGCATAAAACCATCGGTTCATCCTCTCTTCGCTCCATTTTTTTGTAATTGAAACGAAAATAAAAGTGATCAACAAACCGAAAAGGGGACGAAAGATGAAGACTCCCGAAAAGTGAGCACCAATCGAGATCATCAATAAAGAATCTTCAATGAGACTATGAACTAACGACATTAAAAGCAGGGCGTAAAAAACATCTCTTTTGTGTAATTGATTTTTTTCCACCTCATTGATAATCAATCCTCCACCGTAAGCTAATCCCAAAGTGATTCCAAAAACAGTGATGGGGATCACCTCTTTACCTATTCCGAGGATTTTTAAAACCGGGTATAATCCTTTGTTAACCAATTCAATAACACCGATCTGTTTCAAGAGATCCAGAAGAATGATCAATGCTGTTATCATGAGGAAAATCACGCCATAATTTTTCAGTTCGGTTAAAATCCACATTCCAAAAGAACCGTTTTTGCTCGAGAGAACCAGTTGATTGATGATTCCGGGATCATAGTCAAGCCAATGGAAGAGATTGTATATCTGAAAAAGGAGAACTCCAGCAATAAACCCAAAAATAAAACGGGCTAAAAAGAGGGGGATCACTTTGGCTCCGGCTTTACGGGTAACAGCCAATTCAATAGGTAAGGAGTGAGCGATCAAAATGATAGTTGCTAATACAGAGATCTGTGCAACAGTGAGTTGTGAACTGATAGAGAAATAGGCAACCATACCGGCGTACATATTTCCAATCATGGCAGATGCCCACACCAAACCCATTTCACCGGGCAAACCCATCCAACTCATCATGGGGGATAAAGCATCCCCAACATATACGATAGCTCCTGTTTCTTGTAGTATTTTGACTATAATGGTAACAGGTATCATGATTTTAAAAATCTTAAGACTTGTTTTTACTCCCTGAGCAATCCAACCATAAACCCGCTTCCAAATCAAATTCATACAATTTTTCTGCAAAAATACACGATTTTTTTTATATATTTGCACACTAAATACTTTGTCATGATGACTGTTAATCTTCTCGACACACCCATTGAATTCCTAAAAGGTGTTGGTCCTAAAAAAGCTGAATTGTTCAAAAAAGAGTTTGAAATCTTTACGTATAACGACTTACTCCAGTACTACCCGTACCGTCACGTTGACAAATCCAAAATTTACCAGGTTAAAGATATTCAGTCGGATGGAGCGTATCTGCAGTTCAGTGGCAAGATCACCTCTTATGAAGTTTTGGGGGAAAAGTTTGCCAAAAGATTAGTGGCACAGTTTCAGGATGAAACCGGAAAACTGGAGTTGGTTTGGTTTAATTCGATTAAATGGGTTGAGGATCTGTTGAAAGAGCGTAGAAATTTTATTGTTTTTGGGAAACCCTCCCAATTTAATCATAAATGGCAAATAACTCACCCTGATCTGCTTGATCCTCAGGCACATTCAGAAAGCTCGGTTTCCTTAGCTTTTCAACCATTATATAACACTTCCGAAAAAGCTAAAAAAGGGGGGCTCGACTCCAGAACCATTGCCAAACTGATGATTACCCTCATCAATCAAATTAAAGAGGTAATTCCCGAAAGATTGTCGGCAAACTATATCGAAAAACTAAAGTTACTTCGTTTAAAAGAGGCGATGGAACAGATTCATTATCCCAAAGATAACGAAATGTTGTCCAGAGCTAAGTTGAGAATAAAATTTGATGAGTTGTTTTTTACACAGCTTAAGTTGTTGAAAATAAAACAAATAAATACAACAAAAAGTGTTGGATTTCCATTTAGAATTGTGGGAGACACCTTCAATACGTATTATAAAAATTATTTACCGTTTGATCTAACCAATGCCCAAAAGCGGGTCATTAAGGAGATTCGAACCGATGTAGGAAGCGGAAGGCAAATGAATCGATTGTTACAAGGTGATGTTGGAAGTGGAAAAACGATCACTGCACTTTTGGTGATGTTGATTGCCAAAGATAATGGGTTTCAGTCTTGTTTGATGGCTCCAACTGAGATTCTGGCCACGCAGCATTTTGAATCGGTCAAGAAACTACTCAAAGATATGCCGGTAAAGGTAGCCTACCTTTCAGGATCCACTAAAATGGCAGTTAGAAAAACACTCTTCGAAGATTTACAAAACGGTACAATAGATATTCTAATTGGGACTCATGCTTTGATTGAAGATAGTGTTAAGTTTTCAAATTTGGGTTTGGTTGTAATTGACGAACAGCACCGGTTTGGCGTTGAGCAAAGAGCAAAATTGTGGAAAAAGAATGAAATATCTCCCCATATTTTAGTCATGACCGCAACCCCCATTCCCAGAACATTAGCGATGACGGTTTACGGAGATCTTGACATTTCTGTTATTGATGAGTTGCCTAAGGGAAGAAAACCCATCATAACGAAGTTATTATACGAAAAAGACAGACTTTCGTTGTTTGGATTTATGCGAAAACAAATTGAAGCCGGCAGACAAATCTTTGTAGTATATCCTCTTATTCAGGAATCTGAAAAGATGGATCTTTTTGATTTAATGGCGGGTTACGATCTGATGAGCCACCATTTTCCTTTTCCCCAATTTTCAGTCGGTGTTGTTCATGGAAAGATGAAAACGGATGACAAAGATCAGGGAATGCAACTTTTTGTGAAAAATAAGACACAAATTTTGCTCTCAACCACTGTTATAGAAGTGGGAATTGACGTTCCCAATGCGTCTGTTATGGTGATTGAGAATGCAGAAAGATTTGGGCTCTCTCAATTACATCAGTTAAGAGGTCGTGTGGGGCGTGGAGCAGATCAGTCGTATTGTATTTTAATGGCAGGCAACAAGTTAAGTTCGGAAAGCAAGCAACGATTACAAGCCATGGTAGCGACTAATGATGGTTTTGAGATTGCCAATATTGACTTACGTTTAAGAGGTCCGGGTGATATTCAGGGTACTAGGCAAAGTGGGGTATTAGATTTTAAATTGGCAGACTTGATTCAGGATGAGAAGTTAGTCTCTTTCACCAGAAAACTAGCCATCGAATTGCTCAATGTCGATCCGGATATTGTTCAAATACAAAATAAACCTATACGGGATTATTTGATTACTTTATTGAATAAAAACAATTATTGGGGAAAAATTAGTTAAAATATTACTAAATTGTGAAAATAAAATTACTCTTTATTGGAAAAGAAGATGCAGAAATGTTTCAAAAGTCGATAGATTTTTATATAAAAAAAATACAATTTTATAATCCTTTTGAAACGATTGCAATACCCTATTTAAAAAATACGAAATCACTTTCGGAAGCTGAACAAAAAAAGAGGGAAGGCGAATTGATTTTAAAAAAGATTGAAAATGGTGATTTTGTTGTTTTGCTCGATGAAAACGGGAAAGAAAAAACATCTGTAGATTTTTCAATTTTTATTCAACAAAACTTAAATTCCGGTATAAAAACGTTACTTTTTGTTATTGGAGGAGCTTATGGTTTCAGTGATGAGGTGTATGAAAGAGCCAATCAAAAACTATCTTTATCCCAAATGACCTTTCCCCATTTGATGACTAGATTGGTGTTTGTGGAACAATTGTATCGCAGTTTTACCATTTTAAGGAATGAACCTTACCATCACCAATGATTTATATCACTCATAAACAAAATAATATAAAAATAATATAATGCACATTTAATAAAGTTTTTTTTCATATTTTTGTAAACTTTAAACGAAATTATAAACAAAAAAATACTTGTATGAAAAAATCTATTCTTTTATTCATTTTGTTGGCAGTTGTGACTATCACTTTTGGTGCAGGTGTTGTAACTGTTGATAGAGCAAAATTGGTTTCTAAAAACTTTATGACTGAGTTAACTCATCGTAATGATTTTACCACTTCTGACTTTGCTTTGATTCATGTTGAAACTGATGAAAATGGAGATCCATTGTACTATTGCTTCCAATTTAGAACCCAAGGTTTTATTATTATTTCAGCTACTGAAGCAGCTCAACCTGTTTTAGCATTCTCTGCAGAAAGTAATTTTGACCTTAATGGTAAAAGCAATTACTTCATGTTAAAATATCGTGATGAAATTTCTACGATAACCAAGAATCCTACCCTTTCAAAAGGATTCTCTTCAGAATGGGCACATTATTCAGCTGAAAACTTCATTCCAAATCAAGCTAAAACTTCTGCAGGGGTTGAACCTCTAACTACAACTTTATGGAGTCAAGAAAAATACTATAACGCTTATTGCCCATTTGATTCCAGACCAAGTACAACGGTTACAGCTCAATCTCGCGATTATAGAGCATTAAATGGTTGTGTTGCTGTTAATATGACAAACCTTATGTTCTATCACAGATGGCCTGTTACCGGAAATAGCGGTTTATCTTATGTTCCAATTGATGAAGATGTTGATCCACCATATTCTTACCCACGCCAAACCGTTAATTTCGGTCAATCAAATTATAACTACAACGCAATGTATGAAGGTATTTTAGATACTTATGTTAATGAGTTAGCTGAATTGTTCTATCATGCCGGTGTTTCTGCTTTTATGTCCTATGGCAACAATGGCTCAGGTTCCAATTCCTTAAATGCTATTTCTGCTTTGAAAGCCAATTTTAAAATGAATCAATTCCTAGCAAATGTTAGAAAAAGCGATTTATCTGTTGCTGCTTTTGTTGACACTATTACTTCACAATTAGATAGAAATCTGCCTGTTTATATGGGTGCTACAATTAGTGGTGAAGACGGACACGCTTTTATGATTGACGGTTATATGGTTGTGGATACAGCTACTAAATATTTACACGTTAATTTCGGTTGGGAAGGTTATAAAAATGGATACTATGCATTCGGAAACCTAGATGGCTACAATCAAGATGAAAACCTTATTATTAACGTTTTTCCAAATGTTGCTGATTCTATCTTAAAACCTGCTATCAGTATCGATACTGTTACCGCAACTTTAGGAACAATTTCTGATGGTTCAGGTTATGTAAAATATCAAAAAAACTCTAACCGTTCTTGGTATTTTGCAACTCCTGGAGCAACTTCTTATACTTTTAACTTCTCTAAAATTAAAACTGAAGCTGATGGTGACATTATCACTATCTATAATGGACCAACAACTGCCTCCGGAATTAAAGTTCAATATAGTGGAAACTATTTGATGAAATCTACCAATGATCCTCAAGGATTATTCCAAAGCAATTTCACCGGCACTGCTCTTCCAGGTTCTGTTACCGTTAATAATTCTGCAGTTTTAGTTACTTTTACATCTAATGGAAATGATATCGTTGATTATGGTTTTGTTATGAATTATGACGCTACTGTTTCTATTAATAGTCAAATGTGTAATAATATTTCTGTAATCCCTGCAACTCAAGTTCATGGTATTATCTCTGATAAAAATGAATCTGCTGCTGCTGATATGAAATACTCACCAGATAAACAATGTCAATTTATTGGAAGACTTTTTCAGTTTTGCGATGGATTTGCAATGGCATTCACAAAATTTGATCTTTTAGAAGGTGATTATGTTGATATTTTAGATATTTCAAACCAAAATACTCCTCAATTAGTGGGAAGATACGACATCAAAAATTTGCCTACAGGAATCATTAATGTTAACGCTGGTAAATTCCAAGTAAACTTTGTATCTGATAACTGGAGACAAGGAACCGGATTCAAATTGGAATATTATGCAATCCTTGGTGTTGATAACAACAGTGGAATTGAAAATATCAATGTTTATCCAAACCCAGCTACTAACAATATCAATGTTGCAGTTAAAACCACTTTAAATGAAGATATGACTTTCCAAATCATAGATATGATGGGCAGAGTGATCTCTTCTGAAACACTTCCTGTTTCCGGTGATTTTACTTATAACACTTCAGTTGAAAACCTTGCTAAAGGGATCTACATGATGAACGTGATCACTTCAAAAGGAAAATCAGTTCACAAAATCGTTGTTGAATAATCCTTTTTAAATTTATTATATAAAAAGGCGGAATTTTCCGCCTTTTTTTTTAAAATATTATCTCTATATTTGCGTTTCTATTCCGAAAAACAAACTCTATGAAAAAAATATTGATTACCGGAGGTGCCGGCTTTATTGGCTCTCATGTGGTTAGACTCTTTGTGAAGAAATATCCTGAATATGCCATTTTTAATCTAGATAAGCTTACCTATGCAGGAAATTTGGAAAACCTTTCCGATATCGAATCCTTTCCAAACTACCATTTTATTAAAGCGGATATTGTCGATGGAGATCAAATGTTGTCTCTATTTAAAGAATACCAGTTCGACGGTGTAATCCACCTTGCTGCAGAATCTCATGTGGATCGGTCGATCGAAAATCCCATGGAGTTTATTTTCACCAACGTGATCGGAACCGTTAATTTACTGAACGCTGCACGTACTATATGGAAAGAGAATCTTTCTAAAAAAAGGTTTTATCATATCTCTACAGATGAAGTGTATGGATCGCTCTCACAAGAAGGTGCTTTCACAGAAACAACCCCTTATGATCCCCATAGTCCATACTCCGCAGCTAAAGCATCATCTGACCACTTTGTCAGAGCTTATCATGATACGTTTGGACTCCCTACAGTGATCTCAAACTGCTCCAATAACTACGGTCCTAACCAATTCCCCGAAAAGTTGATTCCCCTCTTTATCCATAATATTAAAAACAACATCCCCCTTCCTGTTTATGGAAAAGGGATCAATGTGAGAGATTGGCTCTATGTGGAAGATCATGCAGCCGCCATTGACCTTATTTTTCACAAAGCTGTTGTTGGACAAACCTACAATATCGGAGGAAATAATGAATGGAAAAATATTGATTTAATCAAACAATTGATCCAAATTATGGACCAAAAACTGGGTCGTCCTGAAGGGACTTCCTTAGCTTTGATCTCTTATGTTACTGATAGAGCTGGGCACGATCTCAGATATGCTATTGATGCAACCAAATTGAAAATGGAGCTCGGCTGGGAACCTAAAGTGAAGTTCACCGAAGGGTTTGACGCCACTGTGGATTGGTATTTGTCAAATGAACAATGGCTTCAAAACATCATGACCGGTGCCTATAAAAATTATATCCCCAAATCCAAATGATCCAATTTGTTGAAGCTAAAAATATTGATCCAAAAAAATGGGACGACTTGATATTCGCCTCACAGGGTTCAACTATTTTTGCTTCTTATGATTTTCTTACTTTAAGTGCTTCAACCTGGGGTGCATTGATTGCTGATGATTATCAATGGGTTATCCCGCTTCCTTATCGTAAAAAGTGGGGCGTGTATTATATCTATTCGCCACCTTTTATATCCAGATTAGGATTGTTCTCTGGTACGACACTTTCAAATGAGAAGATTCAAACCGCTTTTTCCCATATCCCCAAGAAGTTTCAATTGGTTGAACTTATATTAAACAGATATATTCCACTTTCTGATCAAACAGAGTTCTGCTCTTTTGAATTGAATTTAAATCAGGATTATCAAGGGATCTGGTCCGGATATTCTGAAAATACCAAGCGAAATGTGAAATCCTCCAACAAACACAACCTGGTTGTTTATGATACAGTTGAAATAGATGAGATCATCCATTTATTTAAGCAGAACAGAGGTAAAAAAATTGGCAAAACAATTGCCGACACACACTATGAAACCCTTAAAAATTTGGTGGATTATGCTGAAAGAATGGGTAATATAGAAAAGTGGGCTGTTTATAATCAGAATAATCAACTTTTAGCTGGAGCCATATTTCTGAAGGATCAAACCAGATCCTGGTTCTGGTTTTCAGGTAGAGACAATGCACGGGCGGAGTATAAAGCGATGTTTTATCTGATAGATCAGTATCTCCAAAAAAATGCCAATACGCCACTTATTCTCGATTTTAACGGATCCAATGATCCCAATGTGGCCCGTTTCTATTCAGGATTTGGTGCAACTCCATATACTTATCCGTATTTAAAACAATATAATCCATTATTAAATCCATTTATTAAATGGTATAAAATGATGAAAAAATAGTATTTTTACAAAAATATTTGTCAAGATGGTTACGGTAAAAAATTTAGGTGCAACAAACTCACTTTTTAATCAATACATTGCTGAAATTAGAAGTGTTGATGATCAAAAAGATAGTATGAGATTTCGTAGAAACATGGAACGAATTGGTGAAATATTTGCCTACGAAATCAGCAAAACCATGTCCTATAATACCAAAAATATAACCACTCCGCTAGGGGAACTTCCTATGGATCTGCTTCAAAACCAACCGGTTTTAGCCACTATTTTAAGAGCAGGACTACCGTTACACCAAGGCCTTTTGAACTATTTTGACAAAGCAGAAAATGCTTTTGTTTCAGCATACAGAAAACACCATCGTGATGGTTCTTTTGAGATTCAAATGGATTACATTTCCTCTCCGGATATCAAAAACAAAACTTTAATTATTACTGATCCCATGTTGGCAACAGGAAGTTCCATGTTGATTGTTTACAAAGAACTGATTGCAAACGGGGCACCAAAACATACCCATATTGTTTCTGCCATTGCCAGTGTGCAAGGGATAGAATTTATACAAAAACATCTTCCCGATAAAAAGTGCACTCTTTGGGTTGGCGCTATCGATCAGGAGCTTACTGCAAAATCGTACATTGTTCCAGGCTTAGGTGATGCCGG
>Ga0209099_1002786_pt1 | contig 14916 bp, 12 predicted proteins | sample AD_JPNHW2_MetaG_FD_184430 | JGI IMG/M metagenome (GOLD analysis project Ga0209099, IMG submission 184430) | Active sludge microbial communities of municipal wastewater-treating anaerobic digesters from Japan - AD_JPNHW2_MetaG (SPAdes) (version 2) | ecosystem: Engineered > Bioreactor > Anaerobic...
ATCCATAGCCTCGGTAACTGCGCTGTCTCTGAAATCCTCCCACAACCGGTATGCATCATAGTAGAAAGTAAGTTTCGGCATCTCTGCTATTACGTGTATTGTATAAACTTTAGCCTTGTATTTCCGCGCTACTTCGACTGCTCTCTCCAGAACTTCCTCCGGTTTTTCACTAAAACCTACCGCAACCAGAAATTTTAACTTTTTATCACTCATACTCAACCTCCATGAAGAGTCTTTTTTCATAACCCATATATTAAATTTACATATTAATCCGAAAAATGCAACATTTCTTTCGATTAAATTAATCGTAATTTTTAGATATAAACTTTTGTGTTAAAAACAATTCATACCCTGTCCGGTTTCTGTCATTATAATATTAGAGCATTTTTTGCTGGTAAAAAATCAATTATATATTGTATATAGTGAATAAAGAGTTTTATTTTTTATAATATATTTATTATACTGGTATAATAGTTAAAAATTCTTATATTGTACCAGACAACTTCAATACAGTTTCAGGAACCCGAATGGATAGAGTGGATAGAGAAAAAGAACTTATTTTAAAGATTGAATTCCTGGAACGGGAAAACCGTGATTTAAAAAATTTACTCAAAAGTAAAGATACAGAACCGGCCGGATCTGCTGAAAATTCAACCGGTCTTAATACTATAATAGGCAGAGATGAACTGCTGAACATAAATTCTGCTGATTATCTTAATCTGAAAAATGAAAAGTATTTAAGCAGCCTTTCAGGAAGTCTCAATGCACAGGTGAATGAACGTGAAGTTGTAAGAATTGTTCTTCAGGAGCTTACATGGCGAAGCGGTTCAAAAACGGCCTATTATATACAATTCGATGAAACAAATTACTTTATCTCTTCATTAGCAGGAAATAATGATAACGAAAGTTCTCCCGTATTTACCGAAAACACTATTCCTGCAAATACATTTTTCATAGATAAACAAACATTATATGATATGGGATTTTCCCTATTGCGGAAAAATAATGATAAAGATCACTTTTTCGAAAAAAATAAATGGATAGAATCTTCAGTTGAAACTCTTCTGGTATTTCCGGTTATAGTGAGAAATGAGATAATCGGAATTATTGCACTTGATATAAGCGGAAAAGAATCGGAGTTATCCGCTGCCGGCCTGATGATTTACCAGACTGTATCAAGTATAATAACCGGTTCACTAAAACGGGTATCCTATGAAAGCGATATTAGATTAAAAAAAGAACAGTTTGAACTTATTATTGAAAACACTCCGCATCATCTTTTCCAGTTACTCCCTGATGGTAAAATTATTTTTTCTAATAAAAAATTTTCAGAATTTCTTAACATAAGCCATAAAGAACTTGTTGGAATGTCTATTTACGATATTCTCAATAGTGATGGTGTTACACTCCTTAATAATATATTGTATGCACTAACACGAGAGAATGCTTCCGGGAATGCCGAATTACTGACAACTGCATCCGGTATACCCCGCCTGATAAAGCTCGATTACAATGCAGTTTTCAACGACCAGGATAAAATCAGTTTTATTAATTTTATGGGAGAGGATATTACTGAAAAAAAATTTCTTGAAACCGAGTTATTAAAAACCAAGAAGAGGCTCGATCTTGCATTTCTTGCGGCAAATGATTCATACTGGGATGCGGATTTAATAACCGGGGAGTTTTTTTATTCGCAGAATTTTTACAGAATGCTTGGTTATGATCATTATGATAAACTGGACCGGTTCAGCCAATTTTTAAAATTAGTACATCCCGATGACATAACTACACTGAAGGACGCTGTTAAAAAAAGCCTATCGGGAGAAGTAATAAGAAGCACCTTGAAATTCCGGGCAAAAACTTCTGATAATCAGTATAAATGGCTATTATCCCGGACTATGGTAATTGAAACAAATGAATATGGAAAACCGTCCCGTATAATAGGAACAAACTCTGATATTACAGAAACCGTCCGCATCGAAAATAAACTTAAGGAAAGTGAAAACAGGCTTAAACTTATACTCGATAATATGCCTGTTATGCTGGACGCCATGGATAGTGAAGGCAACATCATCCACTGGAACAGAGAGTGTGAACGCGTTACAGGATATGCAAAAGAAGAGATTATTAACAATCCCCATGTGCCTGAATTTCTCTGCCGTGATGATGAGGAGATAAAATGTACCTATGAAAAACGTATGGAACTTGGCGGGAACTACAGGAATGAAGAATTCGATTTAACATGTAAAGATGGAAAAAGAAAAACAATTATGTGGTCGAACCTTTCCGACCTGTATCCTGTACCCGACTGGCATACCTGGTCTGTCGGTATAGATATAACCGAGCTGAAGGAGGTTACTAAAGCGCTTGACCTGAGCAGAGAAAAACTCAAGGAAGCCCAGATCATTGCCAAGCTTGGATACTGGGAGTACAATCATCTTAATAAAACCTGCACATGGGATTCTATACTATCCGAAATAATGGGTTACAATAAAGAGTTTATGGAGCTGAGTGAAAGCGAACTGTTTGGCTTTGTACATGAAGATGACAGGGATTTAATGATGAAAAAATTCATCCATCATATAAAAAGCAGATCACCGCATGATGACATCTACAGATGCCGAATTAAAAACGGGGATATAGTTCATTTAAAACAGATCAGTAAAACTGAATATAACTCAGCCGGAAGAGCGGTGATAAGCAGAGGAATTGTTTTTGATATCTCCGAACTCAAAAAAACAGAACTTGAACTTCTGAAAGCAAAGGAAAAAGCTGAAGAAAATAACCGGCTGAAATCGGCATTTCTTGCAAACATGTCTCATGAAATAAGAACACCATTGAACAGTATAATAGGATTCTCTGAATTGCTGTCTGATAATTCATCATCTCCGGAAGATAATATTATGTACATTGATATTATAAGAGAATCATCAAAGCAGCTTACCAGCCTGATATCAGATATTATAGATATATCAAAAATTGATGCCAACCTCATGGATATTGAGAAAAAGGGATTATCCCTTAATAAAAAAATAGATCATCTTTATGAGATATTCAAAAACGAAATCAAAACAAGAAATAAACCGATAAAACTTGCAGCTGCTGCCGGCCTGGAACCTGGCAATGATTTTATTGTTTCTGATGAAATACGGCTAACGCAAATACTGAGCAATCTTCTCGCGAACGCGGTAAAATTTACAGAAAACGGTTTTATTGAGTTCGGCTATACTTTAACAGATAACCTTAAGTATATTGAATTTTATGTTAAAGACAGCGGTATTGGAATACAGAAAAAAAGCCAGAAGAAAATTTTCGGAAGGTTCCAGCAGGCAGAACCTTCCATTGCAAGAAGATACGGGGGAACAGGACTCGGGCTTAGTATCAGCAAGGAATTGTCACGTCTTCTCGGAGGAAAAATGTGGCTCAGGTCTGAGCCTGGCGAAGGATCAACTTTTTATTTCAAAATACCATATTTAAAAGCAGAGCCATACCAGATTCCCGCAGAGACTGCTATCGAATTTGATGATGAAAAATACACAAAACTCAAAAATAAAAATATACTTATCGTTGATGACAACACCACTGTTCTTAAACTTCTTTCAGCCATGCTGAAAAACTTCGGTATAAATTGTATAGCAGCCGATTCGGGTCAAACAGCAATCAAAATTATAGAAAGCGGCGCCAGGATAGATCTGATTTTTCTGGATATTCAGATGCCGGATATGGATGGTGTTACAGCCCTGAATTTAATAAGGAACATTATACCTTCATGCAAAGTAATAGCACAGACCGCGAATGCATTCGAGGAAGACAGAGAAAAATATATCCAGATCGGATTCAATGGATATGTGTCGAAGCCTTTTAACAGAATAGACATAATAAAAACAATCAGTTCACTTATTTAAATATAATATCTCCCTCCGATTCTTCCGATAATATATTAGATTATATTTTATGCCGTTCCTGTTAAAAGCGGAATCTATTGTTTTAATATTGATGGATACCCGTCTATGGAGGCATGACAGTCTGATTTCAAATACTATTTCTTTAAATTTTTTTCTGTCTTAAAAACTTATAATAAATATTCACTGGAACTATTCAAGCGGCTATGAATTCTGAAATTAAAAAAATTTTCTCTCTGATACTTACTATAATTTTATTTTCCGGTGTAACTCTATCCGGCGAGGATTACCAGTATCAGTATTTCAGCGAGAAGGATGAGTATGTGCCGTTCTCTGATTATGTCCCGAAAATCAGAATGCATTACTATACCGTACCTCATGATCTGGAGGATTACTATCTCCTGTTCGGGATGAAGCTGTACTACAATGAAAACTCTTTAAGAAAAAATATTGAGATGCTTAAAACCGCCCTTAACTGTAAATTCCGTCATCCTTCACAGGCGCTGGTTAAAGTCGATACCGAGGATGAATACCTGAAATACAGAAAGCTCATGTTCATGCACATTAATCTGATGATCATGAGAAACTATCTGAAAATAGGATCACGGTATGATAAAAAAAGTATAAAATTCTACGATGTAACTTTTGCGAAAGATATTAATGACAGCCTTGATATAGCTGAAAAAATGTACAAGGAAGCAATCCCTTACTGGGAAGAAGCAAAAAAGCATGCTGCCGAATCAAGCAGAATTAAAATTACTACAAAGCTTAGTAATATTGAATCTGAAAGATACAGAATTATTACCGGGGATCTCGATTTTAAAAAAATTATTACCAGTCACATTACAAGTGTTAATAAAAAACAGGAAAAACTGAAGAATTTTATTGCCGCCTCACCTCAACAGTAGCTATAATTAAGGAACTTATATGAAACAGGAAGATGAAATAAAATTGCTGGATGTAATACGTTCCAGAAGATCTGTGAGAAAGTATAAAAAAGGAAATGTTGCTGATCTGCTGATTAACGAAATCCTTGAAGCAGGGAGGTGGGCCCCTTCCGGTATGAATAATCAGCCATGGAGATTTGTTGTTATTAAAGATAAAACTTTTAAAGACAAACTCTCTACAATGACAAATTATTCAAGTATAGTTTCCGGATCAGACTTCTGTGTTGCTGTTTTTTATAACAGCCCGGCGGGGTACCACAGGGAAAAAGATATTATGAGTATAGGCGCCTGTATACAGAACATGCTTGTTTATGCTCATTACCTCGGAATCGGATCTGTATGGCTGGGTGAAATTCTGAAAAACAAAGATAAAATAAGCGAGATACTTGGGATCAATCAATCTAATGAATTCATGGCTCTTATTGCCTTCGGCTACCCCGATGAAGATGCAACTAGTGACCGGATTAAAATGAATGAACTACTACTGAAAGTTCTTTGAGAAAACCATTGAAAACAAAAATAATTGTACTGATAATATTAGCATACTCCATTAATTTATTCTCCGCTCAAAATGAAATTGAAATTTCCGGATGCAGTGTTTCAGAAATTTCTGTATCGGATTTTTTATTACACTATTCAATAAAAAATAATTTTGATGCCGAGTCATTTTCAAAACTGCAGGTCATATTGCCTTTTGAAAAGTACATACTACAGGGACCGATTATTAATGGTGTTTTAACCGAAAAAGATTTTTTATTTTCCCAGATTGATATTGATCTCAATGGAGATTCTGATTTTAACGATTCATTTAAAGTAAAAGCTGAAAAAAATAAACTCTTAATAGAAAATAGAAAAATATCTAATCTTCTTAAAACAACAACATATTATAATGTGCTTACACCTCTGGATGAAACAGGGAACTACAATGTCAACAGAATATCAAAAAGCGGAATTCCTTTTACACTCAGATTTTATTCTTCTATAAATCCTGAAGTTATACTCGGACTGAATATCGGAGATGAAATTGAATTCAGAAAATTTTCCAACAGTCTGCTTTTCATAGAAGTAATAAGTTCAGATAAAAGCTCCGGAGATAAATTACTGATTGATGGGCAGAAACCTTTCTCAGGGATTATAAATGAAAAAGATTTAACAGGCGGAGAAAATTTATACAGATTTGCCTCAGTAAAAAACATAACGATAAATGACAGTTCTGCTAAAGGAGAAATAAAAATAAAAGAGATAAAAAAACCTTTTTCTGTGAGAATTACATATTATTTTGCAATATCAGAGAATTTAATTTTACTTAATCAGAAAATAATTAAGGTGAATTAAGTGGCAAACTCCCTCATAGAAATTCTTTTTATAATTATTCTATTCATTTCCATTCAGCTGTTTGTATTTATAAAGAACAGAAAAGCAAAGCTGCTTCTTCTGAATTTAATCCCCTCACTCCTTATCATCATATCAACGTTTCTTATAAACAAAGAACTTCTGACTTCTTCAATGAAGTACCTCTGCTATGCAGGACTATTCATCTATCCTTTTACATTTGTACTTCTTGTAATTGATTCCTCCCCTTTAAATAAGAAAAAACAGCTTTTTAAATCATTCATGGTTTCAATTCCTGTTTTTATTCTTTTTTTTATATATCAGAATTTTTCAATTATCATACTCATGCATGCGGTGATTTATACATTTCTTTTTGTTTCATTAAACGAAAAATTTGTGAAAAAAATTCCGGTTTTAATTTTCATGATTGTTCCGGCATTGATTCTTTTTGCTCACTATAATTATTTTCATCAGGAAATTCCCGTTTTGATTTCACTTGTTCTGCTGGCAATTTTAATTTCTTTTTTTGTATTTTATCAGTATTCAAGACGGCTTCACTTTGTCAATTTAAGACTGCATAGTATCAATACTCTCAACAAAAGACTTAATCAGGTTATCACACGGCTCCGGCAGAGTAACGATACTCTGAAAAAAATAATTTCTCAGAAAGATATTGAACTTCTGCAGATTGCACGGCACGCGAGCCTGGCTGAGGTAACAACAGGTATTGCACACGAACTGGCACAGCCTCTAACGGGAATTAAATGTATTTCGCAGAATATGATAGATGATATAAGCTACAACGATTTTGACCATATGCAGGCAGTATCAGATCTTGCTAAAATTTCATCACTTGTAGACAGGTCATCATCAATCATTGACCATATAAGAACTTTTTCCAGGAAGAGAGGTTTCTCTTTCCAGCAGGCGGATTTGAATGCATGTATATTGAATGCTATTGAACTTATTAATAACCAGATGAAAAATATCGGTATAGATCTAATCTTTGTGCTTGATGATTCAGTGCCGAGAATCTATGGGGATAATCTCTCGCTTGAGCAGTTATTTATAAACCTGATACTGAATTCAAAAGATGCAATAACGTCGAAGATGGGGCCTGCGTCAGATTTTCACGGAGTAATAAAAATAACTACTACATTCAATGATGGAATAGTAAAACTCATTATTGAAGATAACGGAAGCGGCATACCGGAAGATATTATTCCGAAAATCTGGAGTCCGTTTTTTACTACCAAACAAAAAGGAAAGGGAACAGGTATCGGCCTGTCTCTGAGCCATAGAATTATTAAAGAACATAATGCCGATGTTTCAATTAACAGTTCCGGTGAAGGGACTGTCTTCACAATAATATTTCCTGTTGAACATCCTCATCCGGAAGAACTGTCACAATCCTGAATTGTTAATCCAATCATCATCCTCTTCATCAAGGTAGACTTCATCCATGAGATCACCGGCCCAGGAATTTTTCCCTGAAATTTTTTTTAGAATAATTGCCGAGATAATTTTTACAGGTTTAACTTCACTCCATATGCTCTCGTTAAGACATCTCCAATGATCAGCCAGCTTCAATGGTTCAAATAATCCCGATGAGCATGTATCACAAATGAAGACACATTTATCCGAATCAGGTTCGCCTGACACCGGAGGAATCTCAAAGACATTCAGTCTGACTCCGGATGAAAGACAAAGCTCGCATTTCGATCCGGATCTTCTGGCAAGTTCACGCCCCAGAATATTGAGCTCATCCTGACGTTTTTTATTTATTTCATATCCCTTTGCCATCCCCCGCCCTTTCACCAGGTACAATTTTTTTCAGATACTTTATTCAAATTGTTTTTTAACTCTATCGTATAGTTCAGATTAATTCTATACTCCGTCAATACAATTTTAATCAGCAGCCTGATCATGCAGCCGTAACTGAAAATTAAATTATTCTAATTTATAATCAGATTTTATTTTTCTTTTTTTATTAATATTCAATATATTGATTTCAAATATAAAAATATACTAATTCCGAATTGAGAGAAACCTATGAGTGTAATAACTGCTTCATTAAAAACAATTTTCCTGAAAAAATATGAAAATGATTCATTCATGAAGAAACAGAGAGCCAATGTCTTCATGTGGATGCAGATGATTTTTCTGATACTGATAATAGCTTCTGCTTCAAGCCGGCATATGTTTTCAGCGGATTCTGTGCCTTTAACGTATGACATCAGCATGATAATTATTGCTTCAGGATTTATTGTATGCCTATTAATTCTCCGTTCCGGTGCTTATAACATAGCGGTTTATTTCGGCATTCTCATACCACTCGTTCTTGTAGCCCTTCAGGCGTACCTGATAAATACAATCGTAGGAAAATATGTATACTTCCTTTACTTTATGATTTTTATAGTAATGTCTGCACTTTATGGTAATAGATTGACTATTGGAATAACAACCTTCCTTGTCATTTCCATTACTGCTATTATTGTTAAAACTTCGGGAGGTTTAATTCAAGGGCATTATATTGGTCTTACAATTTCACAGGTATCAATAGTCGCAATCTTTATATCTGGACTCTGCTTTCTGATTTTTAAAATTGTCAGGGCAACGCTTGATGAAGCAGAAGAAAAAAACAGACTGCTCGAAAAAAATATCGAAAGAATAAGTACAATAGTCAAGACTTGTACTACAGTAGCTGTTACACTGGCTGAAACAGCTACTTCACTGTCATACCATTCTGCATCGTTTTCTGATAATGCCCAGGCGCAGGCGGCAAGTATTGAAGAAATTACCTCAACTCTTGAAGAGATCGCAGCTTCTTCAGAATCTTCCGCAAATATGACAGTCTCTCAAAACGATAAAATCACGTTCCTTATAGATGACCTGAAAAAAATGTTTGAATTTGTATCAGCGAGCCGGGCTAAGATGGACCTTGCGCTCAATTTAAAAACAAGCCTTGACAGCAGAATTAATGAAGCAATTGAAGAAATTCTAAAATGCCAGAAGGCCCTTGATAATGTAATTCTGAGCAGCAGCAAAGTTACAGACGCAACATCACTGATAAATGACGTCTCTGACCAGATAAATCTTCTTTCTCTTAATGCTTCGATCGAAGCAGCCCGTGCTGGTGAACATGGTAAAGGCTTTGCAGTAGTTGCCGATGAAGTAGGTAAACTCGCCGAAAAAACACAGCTCAACGCGAAAGAGATAACCGCTCTTGTCAAGATAACAGATAACGAGATGAAGATAACAAGCCAGGCATTGACAAATGTAAATATTTCATCCGAGGAGGTTTTAAAGCTTGCATCACAATTCGGTGAACTTGTTGTAGAAGTAAATCAAATATCTGAAGTTGACCTCAGCATGAATAAAATGCTTCAGGAGAATGCTTCACTGGTGCTTGGTGAATCGAGTGAAATTCGTTCTTCCATGCATGAGCTTAAATTTGCCCTGGAAGAAATAACTAAATCGATATCAGTAATTAATGAAGCTACTCAGGACCTTGCTTCAGGCGCTGAAGAGATCAGCAGCTCTTCGGAAAACCTTGCAGATTCAACTGACAAACTGTCTGTAATTCTAAAGAAAAGTGAATGATCAAAATTCATTCTTGACATACATACCAGCCCGGATTTCAATATTGCATATTCCATTAATTCAGAGTAGATGTTATGAACAATAATGATATTAAAAGCGCAGCCTGCACAGCAGGAGCAGACATTTGCGGCGTCGCGTCTCTCGAAAGATTCAGCGATGCCCCTGAGGGATTCCATCCCTCAGACATATATAAAGATACCAGGTCAGTAGTTGTTTTCGCCCGTCGTATTCCAAAAGGAGCTTCCTGCACCGACAATCCGTTTCCTTATTCAATTTCAGATGAAATAGTTACGGATCAGATACGTAATATCACTTACAATTTTTCTCTACTCCTTGAAGATAAAGGGATAATTGCTGTACCGGTTTACACCGAACCTTACGCTTTCTGGGATAAAAATACTTTAACCGGTAAAGGTGATCTTTCTCTCAAACATGCCGGATATCTCGCAGGGCTTGGAGTTTTCGGAAGGAACCATCTTCTTTACAATTATCAATTCGGAAATATGATTAAACTAGGAGCCCTCCTGATTAACATTCAGGTTGAGCCTGACGAAATCCAGTCATTTTCTTTCTGCAAGGATACCTGCTTACTCTGCATAAAAAACTGCCCTTCAGGCGCGCTTGAAAAAAATTCTGTTATCCAGAAGAAATGCAGAAATCAATCAGAAGGCCTATCGTTAAAAGGATATCCCATTACTACCTGCGCTGTCTGCAGAACCATCTGCCCGTATTCATACAAAGTTTGTAAAAATTGAACACAATAAAAAAATACTTCCTAGATCTGGCATGTTGACAAAATATTTATAATTATGTACTGTTAATTGTAATATATTTAACTTTCACATCTGGAAGCAAGCTAGTTTAACTAAAAATAAGAAGGAGTAAAAAATGAAAATTTTAAAAAAAGTATTTAAATGGACTGCTATTTTCTTTGGCGGAATTTTTATCATAATTATCGGAGCAGGTATTGCAGCCATGATTATTATTGATAAACCTTTTATAGAAAGCCAAATGGAAAAGCAGCTTCATCGACAGGTTAGAATTGGTGATGTAAGCGGAGGTTTATTTTCTGCAGTTTCAGGATTTTCTGTAAAAGATGTAAAAATCTCCAATTTTAAATCTGAGAAAGAGATCGAATCTTTAAAAACTAAACCTGTCTCAAATGCAGATATTTTCACATCAATGAAAGCTTTTAATTTTAAAGTCTCAATTCCGCCTCTATTGAGCCGAAAATTCGTGTTAAAAGAACTTATGCTCATCGGCCCGCAGATAAACATTGTCCGTTATAAAAGCGGCGCTTTCAATTTTTCCGATCTGCTTGTATCCAAACCTTTAACTCCTGAAGAAAAAGCTGAACTTGAAAAAAAACTTCGCGAGGAAGCAGCAAAACCGAAAGAAGAATCAAAGCCTATCAAAGCTGATGATATACCTGTAGCTGTAAATATCGGCTCAGTGGGAATGGAAGATGGAAATATTAACTTCTCCGACCTTACTTCCGGACAGAAGCTTAATATCTATAAAGTCACTGCAAAAGTTTATGATATTAAAATCGATCCGAAAAATCTTGAAAAGGATGACAACATATCATTAAAAATATTTGCCGGGATCAAAACATTAAGCCGCCCTGAATCAGGTAGTGTACAATCTTTTGATGTTGCATTTGATATGACAGGAAACATAATTCCATTTGATAAAAAAACAAGAATCATGAATCCCGAGATATTTTTAAAAGCTGGCTCACCCTACGGTAGTGCAACAGGCCTGCAGATTTTTAACGAGATGATAAATGTTGAACAGATAGCTAAATATTCAGGTAAGTTTGATTTTCTGAAGAAAGAGATTGATTGGAAAAACGGATATTTAAAAGTTCACTATAAAGATAATGTAGCTACACTTTCTGATGGTAAAATTGCAAACGACGATTATGCGCTTACATTCGGCGGCACTGTAAATGTTGTTTCCATGAATTTAAATCTTAACTCAGATATGACACTCGCTAAAAAAAATACAGATAAAGTTAAAGCACAAACTTCAAAACTTGCAGTAAAAGTAATTACCGGAAAAGCTAAAGATTATATAAAACCTGAAATGGTTGCTGAAGCGGCTGTAAAACCGATGCTAAACGGAAACGGTGAAATTTTTCTAAAGTATACGGTTAAAGGATCAGCCTCCAAACCTGATGTAAAATTGATCCATCCGAAACTCGGTTCACTCTCAGACATAGCAAAAGACGCTCTGAAAAACGCAGCAGGAAATGTTACAGAGCAGGTTAAAGATGCGGCGAAAGATAAAGCCAAAGAAAAAGTTGCCGAGAAGACTGATAAAGGCAAAGACAAAGCTAAAAGTAAATTGAAAAAATTATTTTAAAACAAATATAAAAGACGGTGTTGAAAAGCACCGTCTTTTTTTCTCCTATAGCCGATTGAATGATTAACAATCTTATATCCTGGAGTATAAGTTAAATAAAAATTACATTTATATAACCCGATTCCTCACATTACATGGATTCAATTATTTCACAACTTCACATGCATTCTTTACCACAAATTTTTTTGTTTTTAAATCCTCCTTATGCTTCTTACCCAATCTGTCTTTCTGAAGTTACCACCCGAGTAGTTGTTGTATATATCAATGATTTTCTCATATCCATATTTATTACAAAATCCGCAGCCTCAAATCCTCTAGCCTGAAAATTTATTATATATGTTCCGAAAGCTTTTCTTCTTAAAGTGTACTTTGCACGGCCTCAAAATCCGGATTCACAAATTATATCATAATAAGTTAATGAACAGTATTATCGCGAATAAATTTGAATGAAAAAATTATATTTGAGGGGGATTTATTTTACACAATTTCAGAAATGTATTTACTTTATATACCAAAAGTATTGATGTATATAAAAGAAAAAAATATAAAGGAACTCTATGAGTACATCATTCTACAACCTGACACCGGACAGAGTAATTGAAGCTGTAGAAAAAAGCGGATTTTCTGTTACAGGTCATTATATGGTTTTGAACAGTTATGAAAACCGCGTTTATGATCTCAAACTTGAAAATGAAAATCATATTATAGTAAAATTTTACAGGCCGGGTAGATGGTCACACGAACAGATTCAGGAGGAACATCAATTTCTCTTAGATCTGGCGGCTGATGAAATCCCGGTTTGCGCTCCATTAATTTTTTCAGATGGTGCAACGATCCATGATTCCGAAGGAATATTTTTTGCAATCTGGCCGCGAACAGGGGGCAGAATTCCCGAAGAACTATCAAATACTGATATGATAAATGTAGGAAGACTTCTCGGCCGGATTCATAATAACGGAGCATCTAAAGAGAGCAGGTACAGATTAAAACTTACCGGCGAATCCTATGGAATTAATTCTCTGAAATATCTGACCGAAAATAATTTTCTTCCATCGAATTGTATTGCGAAATATTCAGAAGCAGTTAATGAAATAGTTAGGGTTTATGATTCACTTATAACTGATGTTCCCTTCCTCAGAATTCACGGAGACTGCCACATGGGAAATTTATTGAAGAGAGATGGCGCTTTCTTCTTTCTAGATTTCGATGATTTCCTTGTCGGGCCTGCCGTTCAGGATATATGGATGCTCATCAGTTCACGAGATGCAAATTCTCAGAGGGAACTTAATTTATTTCTTGAGGGATACAGAGAATTCCGCAGTTTTGAAAATTCATGGTTGAAGTTAATTGAACCTTTGAGAGGGCTGAGGTATATATATTATGCCGCATGGATTGCAAGAAGATGGAGTGATCCCGCGTTCCCGCAGATTTTCCCGCACTTTGGAACTGATGAATACTGGAATAAAGAAACATCAGACCTTGAGGATCAGGTGAAGATTATTTATGCAAACGAATCAATAAAAAATGAATTCCACCCTGAAGCACCTGAAAAGGAAAAAGAACTTACAAATAAAGATTTTTTCTGGGATATGGAATAAAAAAATTCCGTCCAGATACATTTTTGGTCTGATATAATAGTTTATACGTCCTGTTAAACTATTTTGACTTTTCTAATTTAACATAAGTCAATGTTTGAATTAAGAAGAATAAAGTGATTTTAAAAAAGCCACCTTTTTCGAGGTGGCTTTAGCCTTTAGATACTGAAAGAATATGTTGCAGAAAGCGTTATACCATAAAATTTTGTATCGGTAGTGTCCTGATCTTCATAGTCCATTTTTAAATACTGGTATCGTCCCCCAAGACTTATTGTGGTAGAAGCTGAGTTTATATAATAAGCAATTGAAAGAGTTGAATTTAATCCATAATCCTTGCTTTTAGAAGTCTTACTATATCCCGAACCGGAATTTTCTTCATTTCCCCAGAGATAAAAACCTCCTAAATTTCCAATTAGAAAAAAATCATTACTAAGAGGGAATACTGCACTGATTCCCGTTGCGGGACCAAATGAATTATGTTCCATTGAAGAATCCCAACCTGAGGTCGCAATATCAAATGAATAACTCGAATATTTTGCACCAATATAAAATTTACAATAATTGTTTATTCTGTAATTTAATGCATTATCACTATCAAATCTTTTTACATCGTATGAATACTTTTCAGAAGTGATTAAATCGGTTTCATCAACATTAAATTTTCCATAAAGAATTGAAATGTAAGATTAAAATCATCGTTAATCTTTAAAGATAAAGCCGGCCCATAGAGAAGTGTTGGATCAACTTCTGCTTTAATATTATCCTGTTTAATATAATCCCACCATACATACCATGTTGATACACCCGCACTCATTTACACCGCTGATCCGATTGATGGAATCATTGCTGTAATGAAAATAAAAATAAGTGATGTTGTTACAAAATATCTTTTCATTAATTATTTAACTCCTTTTTTAATTTAAGTATATGATTTTCATTGCTAATCATGATTATATATTCAAGTCAGAAAGTATGTAGTTGTTGAATTCAGCATTTATAAGTGAGATTTAAAAGGCGAGTTCTTTTTAAGATGCACTATGATGAAAAAGTGGTTAATTTTCAGTATAAATTAATGAAAAAACCCGAAGGTATTAGTACCTTCGGGTTTTTTATAATATGGTCAAGCCTCACGACTGATTAGTAATGGTGAGCTGAAAACATTTCTGTTCT
>Ga0209099_1002788_pt1 | contig 14911 bp, 7 predicted proteins | sample AD_JPNHW2_MetaG_FD_184430 | JGI IMG/M metagenome (GOLD analysis project Ga0209099, IMG submission 184430) | Active sludge microbial communities of municipal wastewater-treating anaerobic digesters from Japan - AD_JPNHW2_MetaG (SPAdes) (version 2) | ecosystem: Engineered > Bioreactor > Anaerobic >...
CTTCCAGTTTTCTTTCATAATCAATCTGAGCTGTGCCTGATTTTTGAATGGCACTCTCAATAATTTCATCAGGAAGCCCTATTTTTTTAGCAATTTCATAAGTGAAAGAACTACCGGGCTTTCCTATTTTGAGTATAAAGAGAGGTTTCATGGCATTAGTATCGAACAGCATAGCTCCATTGACTGCTTCTTTATGAAAATCCGAGAACATCTTTAGATTTCCGTAATGAGTTGTGATAATTCCAAAAGCTTGAGTAAAATAGATACTTTCTAGAATTGCTTCAGCCAGAGCACCTCCGAGAGTGGGTTCAGTGCCGGAGCCGAATTCGTCAATTAGAAAAAGAGATTTTTCATTTAGATTCTGAACCATCATGTTGAGGTTGTTGAGGTGGGAGCTGTAGGTACTTAGGTCATTTTCAATCGACTGTTCGTCTCCAATGTTTATAAAGAAATTGCTAAAAATGCCCATTTCAGAATCTTCTTTCATAGGAGGCAACAGGCCGCACTGCATCATATATTGCAATAACCCTACTGTTTTAAGGCAGACGGATTTCCCTCCTGCATTAGGACCGGAGATAATCAAAATTCTTTCAGTTGGTTCTAATTTTATGTCCAAAGGTTGAACTATTTTTTTTGCTTCCTGAAAGTTGAGATATAGTAAAGGATGTACCGCCTGTCTCCAGTTAAGAATCTGCTGATTAAGTACTAAAGGCTTAACGGCATTTATACGAATCGCAAACTTGGCCTTTGCACGAATGAGATCAATCTGGCCGATAAAATCATGGTGTGCCATCAGATTTGGAATAGAAGGTCTTATTTGGGTGCTGATTTCTGTCAGGATTTTTATAATTTCTTTGTGTTCGGCATTGACCAAATCTTTAAGTTCATTATTAGCATCAAATACTTCGGCAGGTTCAATAAAAACTGTTTGACCGGTAGCAGATTCGTCATGGATAAATCCTTTAAGTTTTCTTTTAAAAGGGGCGGGAACGGGAATACAGAGGCGTCCGTTTCGAATTGTCATCTCAGCATCTTCCTTTACCAAACCTTCCATTTTGGCAGTGTTGAGAAGCTTCTTTATCTTACGGTCTGCTTCAGCTGATATTCTGATAATTTCATGTTTAATGTGTCTTAATTCTGGAGACGCATTATCACGCAGATTTCCCTTTGGGTCTAAAATTTTGTTAATAAATTCAACGAGAGATTTTTCCAAAATAACATCGCAGCAAAGATTCCAAAGTTCAGGATATTTATTTTCTTCATGGAGTATGCGGAAATATACCACAGTTTGGATAACGGCATTGATAAAACCTCTCAGAAAATTGAGTTCTTCCAGTTCTATATAAGATCCTTCAATTCTAATTTTTGTCAAAACATCTGTAAGGTCGTAAAAGTCCTGTGCCTGAAAAGTATCTTCCAGCAGCAAAACGTTTCGAAATTCGTCGGTCTGTTTGAGTTTAGTTATAATATCATCAAAATTGTCGGAACATGCAATTTTATCCACAAGGGTAGTTCCCATTGTGCTCACACATTCATGCTTAAGCAGGAGTCTTACCTGATCAAACCCAATTTTTTCCTCAAAAGTTCGTGGATAGACCATTCGTTATTATCAATCAATCAGCAAAAATAAGAAAAATAACAATTTTGTGACAAATAGAGAGATGTATTAGTAATATGAATTATTTACTATAAAATTATTTTTTTACAGATTAAATTTATTTTTCAATTCTTGTAATTGATTATTAATTTCATTTTGCATTTCATTGATTTTTGTTAGCGTTCTTCTATTTGCACTTTTCATTAGATATTCAACACGCTGCATAATTAAATCATGATTTTTCATCAAAGTGAGTGTGATTTCCTTTCCTTCTTTAATAAATTCCTTGGTAGCATTAAGAGAAGATGTTTTTTCATATTTAGTTGGGTGCTTTAGTCCATTTAAAAGAACATATTTAATACGTTTTCCATTAGCTTGAAAATAAAGATTTATAAATGTTTCAACACCAAATCGAATATCTCTTATATCATCTAAAATAGGAATGATATTTTTTTTTAGTAGGGCTCTTTCGCCGGTCAGTGCCTTAAAGGGATTTACTCGAAAATCAATCAGGGTTTCCGAAGGAGTTCCGAGCACCATATCCGCTTCTCCGCAATGAATAGGATTCAGCAAATTGTCAAAATGTTCCTTTTTAATATTAGAAATGTCAGCATCAAAGAATAGTATAATTTCATTTGTGGCTTTTTCAACTCCATAAACCATAGCCCAGCTTTTTCCCTTGTTTTGTTTCAATTTCTCATAACGAAAAGAATACGATTTTGCTAATTCGATCAACACTTCTTCTGTATTGTCCGTTGATCCGTCATCAACAACAATAATTTCGGAATCTGGGTTAAACTTGCAGCATGAAGTAACTACATCAGCAATTGTTTTTTTCTCATTAAAAGTACAAATGACAATAGTTGTTTTCATTTTATAATATTAAAAATAGCGGTGATTAATAATAGATGGTATAAATACCCAATTAAGGAAATATAGCTTTACCGATTCCGGTTTTTTAATGTAAATCGCAGCCGACGAAATGTAGCAAGCCGGAAAGCCACCTATAATATAATAGGTAATAAGATGTCGGAGAATTGTTATTATCATTTATATGACAAATAAAAAAAACAAAATTAGAACTTATATTGTTCAGTAACTCAATAATAAATCAGAAAAGAAATTCTTATTTCAAGAATTCTATCGAAAAATAAGAAAATCATATCTTTTTCTAGAGGATTCTATTTGAAAAAAGTTGTAAGATTACTTGAGATTTTCAATCTTTGACAAAGTATTGTAGAAGAATTTTAATAAAAAGCCGTATAAAGTATATTCAATAAGACTAGCAAGAGACCATTTAAGAATCAGTATAAGGGGAAAATCATAAAGTATGTATTGATTGACAAAAACTGCAAAGATGATTAAAACAGAAAAGAAAAGGCTATGTTTAAGAGTTTCTATTAAAGTTCCCTTTTTTCTCCATTTCAGAAAACTAACAGTAAAACAAAATACAATAACTACAATCAGTAGAATGTACATCCAGATCATTTCAGGAAAATCTTTACTTAGATTTCCCCATATAGATTTTGTGGAATTTTCTAAAATTACAAAATGTAGCATCAGATTCCATCCAATTGCAATCAGAGAGAGAAAGAAGGTAGAAATGAGAATAAAACGCCTATTAAAAACCGATTTTATAATTTTCATATTGAATCAAAATAAATAAAAATGTATAGTTATAAGAATTCAAATAAGATGCAAATGTATATATTTTTTTGTAATAAGTAAATTTTTGGAAAATAAGCATCAATTAATAAAATGGAAAATAAAAATTCTATCGTGATTATGTTTCGTTATGGGATCCATTCAATAAGTTCGTCAATAATGGCAAATGCTTTATTTGGATTTCTTTCGGTGATTTCTAATATGTTTTTTTGATAAGCCCGGGTTGCATTTTAATGAAATAAATAAATTTAAAAATGGAGATTATACAATATTGATTATCTTTTTCTTCCGATAAAAATAATGCCGTTTGAGGTGTGGCCGTTCATGGTTTTGAAGAGTGTTTTTTCGTCAACTTCGGGTATGAAATTTTTTGTCAGTTCTTTCATCCTGAGCGGGTTATGGTGTCTTAGGATAGCTCCTTCAGTCAGCTCAAAAACTCCATATGTCCCGTGTTTTTCGAATCCAATTTCGTAGCGGTTAAGATTGCGCTCATCATCATTCAGAAGAAAATCATTCAGATAAATCAATCCACCCGGTTTCAGCACTCTTTGGATTTCATCCATTAGCTCTTGTTGTTTTTCGTCATCAATAATGCAGGTAAGCACTGCAAAAAGAAGGACCAGATCAGTAGAATCGGAGAGAATACCCATCTTGTTATCTTGACAAACTTTAAGATTCAGGAAAGGAAAGCGTTTTTTTCCTGAACTTATCATTTCGGCAGCATAATCAAAGCCTGTCAAATTATTGAATCCTTTTTCATGAAATTCATTCAGTGTTCTTCCGTATCCACAACCATAATCCACAATATTAGACTCCTGTTTGATGAAAGGGGAAATCAGACCGTAGTTGAGGTTGGTAGTAAACTCTTTGCTTTTAGCAACACTATTCCAGTAGTCGGTTTGAGAAGTAAAGTGCATGATGATTTATTCTATTTTTTCTTGTTCTTTAATAGTTTCTTTATCGATGAAATTGAATTAATAAATTAGGGAAGAAAATTTTTACGTTTAATAGCTGATAATCATTCCTTGATTATTTTCTTTATGTAACTTTTTTTGCAATTTCTTAGTTTCAATAGGTATAACCCCTTTGCCAGGTTGCTGATATTAACGGAAGTGTTTCTTACAAAATTGTCGCTTAATATTACATTACCCTTGATATCAAGTAGCTGAATAAAAGTATTATCATCAGAAAAAGTAAAAATTGAGAAGGCTTCTTTTGCCGGATTTGGGAAAACGGAAATATTATGTTGAGCATTGTTTTCTTCAATTTCCGTGAAACAATTTGCCTGATAATTATAGGAAGCCCTATTCCCTTCTGCAATTGTAGAGTCAACACACATCACCGCCATTACTACTTCATAGTTTGGGATTCCAAAGCCGTCAGTGGTGAATGATATATGATTGCAACAGTCGGGCACCATGCCAATGATAGTATCTACTTTATCCGTTGCAGAATTGATAATGATAAAATCTACTCTGAATTTATTATTTGTCAGTCCGTTAAAATCAATGGTAACAGATTCTGATTCAGAGGGTGAGAATGAGATATAATCCGCTCCATAAGAATGTATTGTAGTGCTCACTAAATCCGTTGGAAAAGAATGGTATGATGCATTAATAAAACAGGGGTTAATAAAATTGAAATGCAAATAGGAGTATTTTCCTCCGGCATAGTCAGGATCATCAATAAAATTAGCAATAACCCATTGTTCAAAGGCGTCATCAAAAGATTCTCGGAACCCCAAAGAATCTAAAGTGTTGTCGATTCCTTTGATCCCGTTAAGTTGGTTGCTTATCAGTTCTGTAATATAATTCCATTTTCCAAAGTGCTCGAACATAAACGTCATAAATAGTTTTACCTGATTATAGTCGGAGAAATATATAAGCGGTATATCCGGATCATAAGTAAAAAAAGCCTCATAATCAGGAACATTTTGCTGGTAAAGATTTACTGTCAGGTATTCTGCAGCGAAAGTGGAAAAGCCCTCATCAACCCAGGTATCTTCCCAGAATTGAACGGGATTGTCAAGGGGCTCGGGAGAGTGATCTTGTTGCCAATGCAGCAAATGTCCAAACTCATGTGAAACAATCTCTTCGGCATATGAAAAAGCATTTGCCGCAAGATATATTATCTCCCGTTCACTACTGTGTCTATTCCATCGGGCATATACTATCGAATCAGACATCTGTTGCCCGGGATCAAAATATCCTGACCAATCGTATTCATTCAGGACAAGGATGAATATGTTTGAATCATGGTCGAACACGTCAGGTACTGGACCGTAACGAAAAGTGAGGGAATCGTAAAAATGATGATCAAATTTGTTTATCAAGGAATCCATATAGGCTTGGGGTGGTACTTGGGCATTCTCTTCAACAAAGATATAGCAATGATTTCCTGCTTTTTTACAGACAGCGTCCAACTGTCGTTGGGGTGCATTCTGCAACGGAGGCCAGTCAATATATGTTACCGACCAAAATGATAAGGTATCACCCACCTGATATTGCGAAAAGCAAGTGTTTTGCAATACAGCCACCAGAAAGAAAAGGGTTGCTAAAAACTTAATCTGTTTCATCTTTTTTTTAAACATGAATATTCAAATAAATGCTGCTATCTATCAATTTGAAGTAAAAAAATAAATATTTAAAATTGAGCCAATATATTGATTTATTGCAGCGATTTTAGATTTTCCAAGGCTTCAGAGGTATATTGGTGGACGAATTTAACTGTTTCACATGTTCCAAGAATTTCACATTCAGCGCAAGTCAAAAACCCTTTGGAAAGAGCACATTTTCTTATTTCACACTCAGGGCAGTGACTTAACTTTACTCCGGGTTCAGTACAGCCGGTGCAATTTATCATTTCAATTGAAATGTCGGGTGAGTTGTATTGGGTTTTCCATTTTTCTACTACACTAGCACGCATTTCATCATCATCGGCAATAGTAGCTATTCTTGCTTCGCAAGCAGCACAGTCCAAACCGCAACAGGCAATGATTGGTTTCATAATGTTATTCTTTTAAATTTGAGTTGATATTTTTTATTATAATTGACAAAAATAATCTTTTGTCTTGACTCTTTGATACATAAAAAAGTTTTTTTATAATATTAAAAATTCTTTTTATTGAGAATCGTTTCTTTTTATCAAAGAGTTAATTCCATCTTTTTTGAAAAAGTAGTCAAACAGGATATCTCTATTTTTTACCAAAATAAGAATTACTGCTAAAGGCAATAACCATACTATTCTGCCTTCGAATCTTGAACAAGGGGAATTTAGTCCTGCCGTTATGAAGGAGTTTATGACAATTACTGTCAAAGCGAAGAATAAAAAGATGATGGAAACAGAATATATTTTTTTCCAGAAAGAAGAAGTAAGGATTATAATGACGACAAAAAGTGAGAGAATAAGCAAAAACAGGTGTACACTATTCAATTTGTCATGTTTTAAGTGAATACCATCCAATTTGTTTTGGCGACTATTGAGATAGTTATTCATTTCGTTATAGTAATAAATGTTAATATTGTGATGGGGAGCACTTCCCTCGTTGTAGGCTGATAAGCCTTGTCCAATCTCGTTTTGGGTTAATTGAATAAATCCATAAGTAATAGAGCGATATATATTCATTAAAAGGTACTTGGGCTGTGTTAGCGTTCCTCTGATAATTTTATTGTATTCCTTTTTACTTCCTGCCCAACCGCCCGTATTTTCCAAAATATTGCTTACCCAAATAAATTCACTTAAATCCTTCGGCAGATTATCTTTATATTGACATAATTTACAATCTGAATACTCTTCATTATTGCAATTTTCTTTCAGAAATTTCTCCAATATTCCGGTATCGGCAAGATGTGCCATCAGGAAGACATGAGAACCTTTTGAAATTGCAAATTCCTTGTCTGTCAAATAATTAATGGTGGGCAAAATCAACCATCCGGATAAAATGATTGTTCCGGTTAATAAAATTTTTCTGAAAGAAATTTCCATAAGCCTTTCTTTCATAATCAGCTTTATTATCAGAATAACTATAATCAAAATTGTCCCAATCATAAGATGAGAAAAATGAGTAATCAGAGAATAGACTAGAATTATACCAAGGGTAATAAGAGAAGGAATAGTTATTTTCTTATTTATCAGGATGATAAAAATTGTGAGTGCCGCAATAGGTGTGAAAAAATCAGGCATCAACTGATTTGAATACCACCCGATTCCCGTAAAAATAACAAGAAATAATATAACGGAAAGATAAAACTGCGAAAAACTACTTTCTTTTATATCAAAAAGTTTCATAAATTCAAACAATACATAAGCGGTTAGAAAATTCTGAACAATAATTACAAACCATAAAGAGAACCCAAGCGAGAAAAAATGGATAAAAAGCCCGTAAGTGATAGGTCGGTCCATTGGAATAATCATCTCTATGCCGCTTCTGATATAAGTCCCGGTATCGGAATAAACTAAAGGATAGCCATTATACAATCCGATTATTGATAATAATAATGTGCCAACAAGTAAGGTGCATCCAATTTTTAACCTTTTTTTCATATTTTTTTATCGAATTAATCTGTCCATATAGCTGATTAGTATTCTTTTAAGTATTTGATTTCTGCAATAATCGAAATTAAATGCAATAATAATAGCTGGATATTTATTTATGATACTAAAATAAATTTTTTTAAATAGAATCGAATTATACATGCAAGAAATGGGCAATTTATTTTCAAACTAATGAGATTAATAATATTACTTTAATTTTTTCCACAAGGTTATGTATTAAAAAAAACCTTACTCTTTTAAGAGTAAGGTTTTTTTGTTTTTTTGTTTAATTCTTAATGACTTTAAAAGTTCCCAGTACCGAATTACTATTCATTACCCTAAGAAAATAAACTCCGTTTGCATATTCTCCAAGAGTAACGGGAGTAATCTGCCCATTTACCTTTACAATTTTGAGTAACTTCCCGTAAAGATCAAATAGTCCGATTTCAGTTACATCAATACTCCTGTTTTCTATCAGTAATTCAATATTATCCTTAGTTGGATTAGGATATACTTTCATTCCTTCAATGTTATCATAGCTTGTAATTGAAATATTCGACTGGATATTAAGAGTGGCAGCAGGAGTGACACCACAGTTATTGCTTGCAACTACTGATAAAGTGCCATTTCCGGCTACAGAAACAGTCAGAGTGGCATTGGTGTTATTGCTTGTTAATGTCCAGGAGGAATTACTAATATTCCATTGGTAAGCAGTGGCATAGTCAACAGGGTCAATACTGTATAAGTAATCATTTGCTTCCGTTATAAGAGTAGTTCCGGAAATAATACCGATGCTTCCTACATTCGGATTAATAGTCAGTGTCAGCAATATGGTACTGTCGCAACCAAATTGATTTACTGTATCCAAATGATACTGGAAATTTCCCGGAATTAAAGTGCTGTCAGATGGAATATTAAATCCATGGGCAAGGTAACCGTCTCCCTGGCAAATAGTGTCGGTCAGCAATGTCAGATTAGTTGGATTAGCTGATAATGTAAGATTAATCAAACTGTCACAATTATTAATAGTTGTAAACATCACTTGATAAATTCCTGCCTGATTGAATACACTGTCTCCGTATGTGTATGGGAATTCATTCCCGCATATGACAACTGCATCATTATGAACGTATGTTGGATGTACGGTCAGATTTAGTTGATAAATGCTGTCGCATCCATTAATTGATTGCAGATTGTCAAAATAGGTGTAGTCACCAGCTGTTAAGCCTGTCAAAAGAGTATTTCTCCATTGATAGCTTTCATTATCACACATCTCATGAGCTGAGGTGTAATGATAAGTTGGATGAACAGTCAGGGTAAGTTCATAAATACTGTCGCAACCGTTGTCAGATTGGAGGTTGTTAAAGAAAGTATATGTCCCTGCTGTCAATCCCGTGAGGGTAGTATCTTGCCATTGGTAACTTCCGTTATCACACATCTCATAATTATTATGGAAGTAATAAGTTGGATTCACAGTCAGGTTGAGATTAACGAGGCTATCACAGTTGTTTACTGATTGGAAATGAATCGGATATTGTCCACTGGTAGTCCCGATAGGAAAGATTGTCGGTCCATAAGTATAGGGCAGTTGGTTGTCGCAAATGGCCACGGCGTCGGTATGATTGTATGTCGGATTAACAGTCAGAGTTAAAGTGACCAAACTATCGCAATTATTAATAGATTGGAACAAAATAGGATATTGTCCGCTAACAGTTCCGACTGGGAATATGGTGGTTGCATAAGTGTAAGGCAATTCGTTATCGCAGATAATTCTTGCATCATAATGGTGATAAGTCGGATTTACGATTAGATGTAAATTTACTATGCTGTCGCAATTATTTACTGATTGGAAATGTATTGGATATTGTCCGCTAACAGTTCCCACTGGGAATGTGGTGGTTGCATAAGTGTAAGGGAGTTCGTTATCACAGATAGTTACTGAAACAGAATGGTGATAAGTTGGGTTCACAGTAAGTGTTAGCGTAACGAGGCTATCACAACCATTGACACTTTGGAAATGTACCGAATATTGATCACTGATAGTCCCGACAGGGAAGATTCTAGGTCCGTAAGTATAGGGCAGTTGATTGTCACAAATAGTCAGGGCATCGACATGATTGTATGTTGGATTTACAGTTAGAGTTAAAGTGACTAGACTGTCGCAATTATGAATGCTTCTGAACATTATCGGATATACACCACTGACAGTACCTACAGGGAAAACAGTATCCCCATAAATATATGGAAGTTCACTAATACAAATAGAACGAGCATCAACATGATTGTAAGTTGAATTAACAGTCAGATTCAATGTTACAGTACTATCACAATTATTTATTGATTGGAAATGTATTGGATATTGACCGCTTGTTGTTCCAATAGGAAATTGAGTAGAAGCATAAGTGTAAGGGAGTTCGTTATCGCAGATAGTGACAGCAACAGAATGGTTATAAGTTGGGTTCACGGTTAGTGTTAGCGTAACGAGACTATCACAACCATTGACACTTTGGAAATGTATTGGATATTGACCGCTGGTTGTCCCGACAGAGAAGATAGTGGGTCCGTAAGTATAGGGCAATTGATTGTCACAAATAGTCAGGGCATCGACATGATTGTATGTGGTATTTACTGTTAGAGTTAAGTTAATCAGACTGTCACAATTATGAATGCTTCTGAACATTATCGGATATACACCACTGAGAGTGCCTACAGGGAAAATAGTATCTCCATAAGTGTAAGGAAGGTCACTAATACAAATAGAACGAGCATCAACGTGATTGTAGGTTGGATTGACAGTCAGATTTAATGTTACGGTACTGTCGCAATTATTTGCGGAAGAATAATGGAAGAGATGTTGTCCGGAAATTGTCCCGATTGGGAAAGTAGTGGAGGCAAAAGTATAAGGAAGTTCGTTATCGCAGATAGTAATCGCAACAGAATGATTATAAGTTGGGTTCACTGTAAGTGTTAGAGTAATGAGGCTATCGCAACCATTGACGCTTTGGAAATGTATTTGATATTGACCGGTGGTTGTCCCGACGGGGAAGATGGAAGGTCCGTAAGTATAGGGCAGTAGATTGTCACAAATAGTGACGGCATCGACATGATTGTATGTAGGATTAACAGTTAGAGTCAAGTTAACCAGACTGTCGCAATTATGAATGCTCCTGAACATTATCGGATACACACCACTGACAGTACCTACAGGGAAAATAGTATCTCCATAAATATAAGGCAAATTGTTATCACATATCACTTCAGCATCGATATGATTATATGTCGGATTAACTGACAAATTTAATACAATCAGGCTATCGCAATTATTAACCGTATGGAACATGATAGGATAATATGCACTGACGGTTCCAATTGGGAAAGTAGTGGTAGCATAAGTATAAGGAAGATCATTATCACATATAGCTATATTAATAGTATCAATATAAGTAGGATTAACTGTCAGATGGAGCTGAATAATACTATCACAATAGTCAATAGTTCTCAATACAACATTATAATTCCCTGTTACAGTCCCAACAGGAAAAATCTGTGAACCGTAGGAATAAGGAAGATCATTATCACAAATCGTTACAGAATCATAATGATGATAAACGGGATATTCGGTCAGGTTTAATATCACTGTACTGTCACATCCATTTACTCTTTGCAAGTGTTGTGTATAAACACCTCCGCTATCGGCAACAAATCCAAAATCATTGTAAACCTGACCATGACAGATTGCAGAGGATATACTTGTGGTGGTTCGTTCATTAACGGTAAGATTCAAATTAATAATACTATCGCAATAGTTTGCTGTTTGAAGCATTATAGGATATGTCCCGGAAACAGTACCAACGGGGAAAGTAGTGTTAGAAAAGGTAAATGGCAAATCATCATCACAGATCTCTTCAGAAACGTAAAAGTTATAGCTTGGGTTTACTGTCAGAGTCAGTTCAATCACACTATCACAACCCATAACAGTAGTTAAAGTATCATAGTAAATTCCCGCAGTTGTAAGTAAATCTCCTCCAAAAGGAAAAGTATCTCCCTGGCAAATTGTTTCATAAATGGGTGTCACATAATTTTGGTTAGTAATAATTTTAGAGATCTCAAAATTCTTTTCATAAAATAGTCCTCCAAAGTCACTTGAGCGAACATGAACAGTATATAGTTCTCTACCGTCACAGTTGAAGTTACTATTGGTTAAGAGTTGATTGTTGTTGATTGTAAAATATTGGTTATCAAAACTATTTCCTTCAGATGATGGAACTAACTGATAAGTAAATGGCAAGGAAATATCATTATCAATAGTAGTAAAAGTTCCGATAACAGTATTTGCAATTGCATTTTCATAAAAAAATGCAGGAGAAAGCCAGATATTCGTTGGGGCTTCATTTTCGTTGAGGATAAAATCAGGAGTTGTAGCAAAGGTCTCTTTATTTCCAACATTATCGGAAGCTACTGATACAAAACGGTAAGTATTTCCGGCAATATAGTTATAGGTAACAGCACTATCAGGATTATAAACTCCTGCTGAAGCATAAGTTCCATTATTTACAGAGACAAAGAGTTCTATTTCTTTCACTCCTGAACCTCCCGGGTCATCTGCATAGGTAAACTCAAGATTGCATATCAGATAGGATTCGTTTATAGAAATTGTATCACAGTGGCTTGAAGGAGCAACAGCGTCAAACTCATTCTTCCATACATTTGTTCCAATGGGTGCATTTTCATCGAAAACAATTGAAGCATCTGCAGAAACCGTATCTCCGGTAACTAAATTTGAATTACCATAAATGTAAAAACTTACAAAACCTTCTCCATTTCCGGTTTCAACATTATTTACAGGAAGAAATCCCATTTGAGAACTTGCTGGTTCGAAACCTGTTGCAGGGTCAATACTTTGTAAAATCCAAAATGCTTTTTGTTGAACAATATCAATGCCGGCCGTAACATCCACCCATACTCCCAAAGAGTCTGATACATCAAGTCTTTGGTTATAGGAAGTAGCATTTGAAGGAACAGTAAATATAAAATCTCCAAAACCGAAATTGCCTAATCGGAAAGAAGATATGTTATGGTTTGTAGGTATAGGATAAGATATTGTCACCAGTGAAGCCGGTGCAGTAGCAAAGTCGGGGTCATTTTCAAAATGAATAGTGTAGTTCATTTTTTCGGAGACAGCCACCATTTTATCATTTCCATATCCTTCCGGACCGTCAATTTCATTTGGATCCTGAGCACATTCAATCTTTTTCAGATATACTTCAACCATGCCAATTCCTTCATTTCCAAGACTGTCAGTTACACTACAGTAATAGGTGCCGGAACTGCTAACAGTTTTAATTTGCCAATCGTAATAGTAGGGTGGGACCCCACCGCTGGCGCTGGAAGTTAATGTTGCTGTAGGAGTAGACCCACAGGGGACATCTCTTGTAGATACATCAATCTGAACATCGATCCAGCATTCATCTTCTTTTGGCAGAATCTTGACACCCTGAAAAATCACCTTATCAGGACATAGAGTGGGGCGAACTTCAACAGTATACACTCCACTGTGTAATCCGGTAATGAATTGGTTATGTAAAGTATTCCCATTCGGTAATGTCCAGGTCACTATGTAATCACTCGTTGAACCATTCGGAAATGTAATGGATAATTTACCGTCATATCCCGGATTACAAGATTCTTTTTTGATTAGATTAATTCGGAATACATTGGAACTCGATTGTGCATGCAATAGTTCATTGCTGAAACAAAGCAGGCATAACACAACAAATAAGAGTCTAATCCTATTGATGTTGTGTCTTTTCTTATTAAAGATTGTAATCTTATCCATGACTATTAATTTTACTATTTTTCAATTTTATATTTTTTCTTTTATTCGCAGGCATCTCCAATGCCATTACAGTTCGTATCTAATTGGTCGGGATTGACAGTTTCAGGACAGTTGTCAATACTATTAGGAATACCATCGCCATCAATATCATCATCACACAAATTTCCCACACCGTCACCATCCATATCTTCTTGAGCGGGATTATAGTTTAGAGGGCAATTGTCACATGCATCGCCAAGTCCATCTTCATCGCTATCAACTTGACCGGGGTTGAACTGAACGGGACAAATGTCATCTACATTCAAAATACCATCACCATCCATGTCGGGATCCTGTTCATTAGGAATACCGTCACCATCAATATCGGGGTCACATTCATTGCCTACGTTATCATCGTCAAAATCCAGCTGTCTCGGATTAACAGTACTGATACAATTGTCACAACTATCCCCTATGTTATCGCCATCAAGGTCTTCCTGATTCGGATTAAAAATTCCTACACAATTATCACAATCATCTCCAATTCCGTCATTGTCTGCATCTTCTTGTAAAGGGTTATATTTCCCGGGACAGTTATCGCATACATTGCCAATACCATCATTATCACTGTCTGTTTGAGCCGGATTATAACCACACGGGCAATTATCCTGAGGGTTTGAAATCCCATCTCCATCAATATCGTTAGAAGATAGCAAATCAGCAGCTTCGTAATACTGAAGATAGGCCAAAAGGTTAAAAGAAATACTTGCAGTTTGTTCATAAACAATAAGATACCAAGTGCCATTTACTTCACGCGCCATAAATGGGGTTGAAAAAGAAGCCCCGGTAGTGTCGTATAATTTGACAAATAGATTAAGTAATGAATCTGTGTAATAACAGATTTCTAATTCCATTGAATCAATGGTTGAGATAAAGGGAAAATATCTTGCATAGGTAGCAGAATCACTCAGGAGAGTATTGATATCAGCCGCATCTGATGGTTGATAACAATTGATGATATTAGAAAGGGAGCCGGTATGATAGGCATCCAGTAATCGACAAAGAACAGCAGTTGGACTGTTGGTAGTAGCAGCGTTCTGAGTTCCCCCTTCACTAGAAATTACCCAATCTGCATGTTGGGTGTTGAGCATTCCGTTAATTTCATAAATCATCATACTGTCACAATAATGGTTTGTAGGATCATTGGCAAAAGCACCAAGAGAATCACTATTAAAATTGATTGCGATGTATAATGGTGATGTATTAATAACAGGAAATTTATCATTTTGGGCAAAAATAAA
>Ga0209099_1002789_pt1 | contig 14909 bp, 9 predicted proteins | sample AD_JPNHW2_MetaG_FD_184430 | JGI IMG/M metagenome (GOLD analysis project Ga0209099, IMG submission 184430) | Active sludge microbial communities of municipal wastewater-treating anaerobic digesters from Japan - AD_JPNHW2_MetaG (SPAdes) (version 2) | ecosystem: Engineered > Bioreactor > Anaerobic >...
TCGGTGGTTTTAATGGAACAGAAACTCTTGCATCAGAAAGAGATCCTGAGACAAACATTGTTATTTTTTCCGGTGACTTGAATGATAATGATACATGGAATGAATCTTCTCTTGAATGGGAAAACAGAACTGACAATGTTTATAATGTGTTCAGAGTTGCTTATGACGGTGAATATTCGGCATCGACAACTATTATTGACGGTGTTACTATTTCAGGCGGACATGCTGACTCAGCTGTTGAAGGTGAGGACTGGAATGCCGCAGGCGGAGCAATTCAGTTACAGGGAAAATCCGTTACAATAAAAAATTCTCTGTTTAGCGGAAATTATGCTGTTATGCAGGGTGGAGCTATAAGTTCAAATGAAGGTTCCAACCTTGTTATTAAAAATACAATTTTTGATAAAAACACAACCCGTGTAAGTGCTGCCGAGACAGATTATGCAAACGGCGGAGCTATTTCTGTTGATAAAGGTGCTCTAAGCTTAACAAGTTGCGACTTTACAGGAAACCGTTCTATTTCGGGAGGAGCTGTTACTTTAAGTGTTGCTCAAGTAACAATAATGGACACTTTTTTCGAAAACAATTATGCTGAAAGGAATGGGGGAGCAGTATATTCCAACACATCAGATATTGATGTAACCGGAAGTTATTTTCACATGAACGGAACTTCAGTTTTGGAAACAGGATATCATCAGGGCGGCGCGATTAATTTCTATAGCGGAATGCTGACTTTGACAGATACGGATTTTGAATCAAATTTTTCTATTGAAAGTGCTGCGATACAAATGGATACTCCCGATGCAGGGTCAAAATTTACAAGCTGCAATTTTACTTACAATAGCGTTACTTACACTGAACATTCTGATAACGCAGTTATTAAAATTGAGACAGGTGGAAATCTTGCGGTTGAAGGGTGTGTCTTTGACAATAATTACGGAACACCTGTTAGAATCAAAAATGGAAATTTGACAATTGAGTCCAGTACATTTAAAAACAATGTTGCTTATATGGCTGGAGCAATAAGCAATGCAATGGGAAATCTTGTTGTTAATAACTCAAAATTTGAGAATAATCAGGCTGCCAATGATCCTAATAACGCTTTATCTGGAATCGGAGGAGCTCTTTTCCTCGTGGGGCTGGATTTTGAAACCGGAACTCCGGCAGTTGGGAAAACTGTTGTTGTAAATAACAGTGTTTTCACCGGAAACAGTGCTGGAATGTGGGGCGGATCAGTTGTTGATATTTACTTCCCTAAGACAACTTTCACGAACTGTACTTTCTATGATAATGCCGATAGTAGCGGTAATTCGATTGTTAATGGTAATTCTTTAGATACTATTTATAACAACTCAATTATCTGGGATAATGTTGCTGTTCTTGAGGGTGGTCTTCCTAACGGAATGTCTTTTGGTTCGAGTAAGATTTCTTTCCAGAACAGTGATGTAATGGGAAGCGGCGGAAGTTTGGCATGGAATGTGTCTTTTTTGAAATCTGTCATGGGCGGAGCTGTTACAACAACAAATTTCGTTGACAACGGTGGCAATATTGATGCCAATCCGATTTTCATTGGAAGCGGTGACGATCCTTTTATGCTTGCTGAAGGTTCTCCTTGTGTAAATACAGGCAGCAACGGTCTGGTTCCGGCAGAAATTACAACCGATATTCTTGGAAATAACAGAATAATTGATACAACTGTTGATATGGGTGCTTATGAATTCAGCCCGTGTGATCCCCATCCTTGCAGTGGCGGAACTCCGGTATGTATTGCTGATGCAACCCCTCAAGGCTATACATGCTATCCGCAGTATAATGTTGGCTGGTGTGTTACTCAGTATCCGAAAACCTATGAAGGTTTTGCAGGGGATAAAGTTGATATGTATGGCAGAGTCTGGGTTGATGGAATAACAAATATTACAACCGATGCAGTTGATGTGTCACCACTTGTAAAAGCACAGATTGGTATTCGTCCTGTCGGTGGAGTATTTGGAGATGATGCGTGGGTTGATGCGATTCCAAATCCTGCAGGTGGTTCATGGGGCAATAATGATGAATACATGGTTATTCAGCACGAAATTACCTCTGCCGGTGAATTTGATTATGCTTTCAGGTTTAGTGCTGATGGTGGTCAGAACTGGACTGAGTGTAACACTGAAGACAATATTTTAGGGAATGCACTGGTACATCCGGTTGTAGTGGGAAAGATTAGAAATGGTGATTTTGAATATTGGAATGGAACAACTAATGCTCCTTTAAAATGGGTTAATGGAACAGGATTGTCAGTGGAAAAAGAATCAACCTTGTTTTATTCCGGTGCAGCTTCAGTAAAACTGACAAGAATAGTAGATGATAATGCAGCAGCACAAATACTTTCTGATTTTGTAGAAATCAATCCAAGTACAGCATACACTCTTTCGGGTTGGTTCCTTGACATGGCTACAGACAATGGAAGAGGTCGTTTAATGGTATCATACTATGACTCATCAAAGACTTTTATATCGCCGAGTATTTATGATTCTGTTTATACATCAGATAGCGATAGCTGGCAGAAAATGCAGCTTGCTATTACTACTCCGGCTAATGCTGCTTATGTAAAAGTTGGGATGAGACTGTACAAGCCTACTACATCAACGCCTGCAACAGGCAATATTGTTTATATAGACGATTTCTCACTTGAATAACAGTTATCTCGCTTATTTTTACAGGGGGAGCATATGCTCCCCTTTTTTTTGCTTTACCTTGAGTGATTTAAAAGTAAAATCCAATAGTTTTTATTTGAGGATGAGAGTGAGATATTTTTTTATTATTCTGCTGATTTCATTTTTTTATCTTTCCGCAGAGGAAACTGTTCTTTTGAAGTCAGATGATCTTAACATAAAAAAATCAGGGTGTTCAGTAAATAGTTTCTATAAGATAAAAAGAAGTTCTTTTTATGCCGTTAAAACTGATAATGCAGATAATACGCTGAAATGTTTTAGAAATTTAAGAGATGTCAGTCATGTTTTTAAAGATGATCTGCTGAAGATTGAATATAAAAACGATAAAACAGATCCCTATTTGCAGAATCAGTGGCATTTGAAAAATACAGGACAGACCGGGGTCGCAGGTAATGATTCAAAGGTGATTGAAGCATTGAATTATATAAAAAGTATGGGTTTAAAACCGGGAGCAGGGGTAAAGATCGGAATAATTGATGATGCTTTTGATGTTCACCATCCGGATATGGAAGGAAAATTTCTTATCGGATATGATGTTATTGACGGTGACGATTATCCTTATATTGACGAAAATGAACCGCACGGTACTTGTGTTTCAGGAGTAATTGCGGCTGTTTATAATAATGGTATCGGAGTCGCCGGTGCCTGTCCTGAGTGCAAAATAGTTCCAGTCAGGGCATCAGATAAACTCGGGCAGACTGAAAAAATGGCGGAAGCTTTCAATTATCTTCTTGATAGAGGTGTTCACATAATTTCAAACAGCTGGGGACCTACTGATGGTGGCGGAGCTGTTGAAATGCCGGAGGTTATATCTGAAATAATACACAATGCCAGAACTGAAGAAAGGGACGGAGCCGGTGTAGTCATTTTTTTTGCCGCCGGAAATGGCAATGAGAGTATTTCTGATTCTGAAACTTTTGACGGATTTGCAGCGAGTCCCGATGTTATCGCCATCGGAGCTGTAAATGCTTCAGGTGTCAGGTCTTCATACAGCGATTTCGGTCCCGACCTTGATTTTCTCGCCCCTTCATCAGACATAGATGCAGGATATGTATGGGATCCTTATGCCACTGATATGACTCTTGACGGAATATGGACAATAGATTCAAGGAGTTACTATGGATATTTCCAGACTGACTACACAGCATCTTTTGGTGGAACAAGCAGTGCAACGCCTCTTGCAAGTGCTGTTGCCGGACTTCTTATTTCGGTATACCCGCAGATAACATGGGATGAGCTTTATGATATTTTAAAGAGAAGTGCTGATAAAGTTTCTCCAGGTGATGCAGAATACAGTGATTCAGGGTTCAGCAAATATTACGGATATGGAAGAATAAATGCATATGAAGCTGTAAAACTTCTGTGTTCAGAGAAAAATTGTGCCGGCGGTCTTGAAAATATTGATGAAGATGTTTATTTTTCATACAATCTGGATATTGATCCGGACGGAGATGCAGATACGGAATATAATGATGACTCTATAATTCCTGATGAGATTGAAACTGGTGGTTGTAATATTATAATTTTTTAAAAAGGAGAAAGAAAATGGGAGTGCTTGATATTTTTAAACTCAAGACAAGAGTTCTTCCCGTTGAGCTGACAACATTGAATTTTAATGCTTCCATAAAAAATTCCCCTGTTCCGGTTCTTGTGGATTTTTATTCGAACACATGCCTTCCATGCCGTCAGATGGCAAAAACCGTTACAAAATTTGCTACCGATTTTCAGGGAAGAATAAGGGTCGGTGCGTTTAATATCGAGCAGGATACGGAAGGAAAGATCGTAATTCCTAATAAAGTCAGAGCTGTCCCGACACTTATAATATTTGTAAAAGGTGAACCAGTTGAAACTTTTACCGGTCTTACCGGTTATTTGAAATTGCAGGAATCTCTTGAGAAGATAGAAGCAAAAAAGAAATGATCAGTTCATTTTGAAAGAAACTTTGTCTCCCGGTTTTATTCTACTGCTTTCATTCCAGTTTATCTCAAGCACAAATCTTGCAGGAAAAACGCTCGGCAGTGTTGATTCGCTGTACGAAATACCTTTTTTGATAGAAACAACTTTATATTCTGAATCAATATAGATGATTGCAAGCTCCACAGATGTGTTTTTCATCCAGAAATAACGAGGTGCGTCGTCATTGAAAATAAAAAAAAGACCTGTTCCTTTTTTAAGTTCCTTGCAGTTCATAAGACCTTTTGTGTGCTTTTCCTCAGTATCAGCAATGCCCACAGTGAATAAAAGTCTTTCTCCGTTAGAACCATTGATTGATATTGTCGCATCAGGATTGTATGTGCAGATCGTTTCAGCCGAAATGACTGAAAGTTGAAACTGCAGCAAGATCAATGCGGCTGTTTTTAGAAGTGATCGCAATGTCAGGCTCCTTTGAATAAATTACTTTTCCAATCGGATAAGCTCCTTTAATTATACTGTCTGAAGTAAAAAGAAGAATAAATTCCTCTCCGCTGCCCAGAATAAGATCAAAAACCGGAATAGAGAGCAGCTCTGCTGTTCTTTTAACTTCTTCGTGAATGGGAATTTTATCAAAATCTATCTCTAATCCTACATTTGATGCGACAGATATGAGTTCAAGTTCTGATTTTAAAGAATCGCTGATATCAATGGCACAATTTATTTTATTTAAAGATTCGGGTATGTGTCTGAACGGGTCAGGGAAAAGGAATCGGTTCTTTGATTCTTCAAATCCGGCAGTTCCGTTCATTAAATGCAATAATCCGCACTTTGACAATCCGGTATGCGATGCAAGAAAAACGGTATCGCCAGGTTTTGCACCGCTCCTTAAAAGAAGTTTTTCAGGTTTTTCACCGAACATTGTGGCACCGATCATAAAAGACCTGCCGCCTGTTGTGTCTCCGCCCATAAGTTTAATGTTATATTTCTCTGAAAAGCGCTTTACACCTGAAATGATCTTTGCGGCAGTTTCGTATCCGTTCTCCGGAATTGCAATATTAAAAAGAAAATGTGCCGGAATCGAACCCATTGAGATAATGTCGCTGGCGTTGGCTGCCATCAGTCTCCATCCGATTGCTTCTGGCGGCATGAAATTCAAGTCAAAATGAATTCCTTCACACATATGGTCTGTCGTAACAACAAGTGACTTTTCATTCCAGACGGCGCAATCATCACCGGTAAAAGTATTTCCGGTACCTGTGATAAGATTAATAATGTCCCATTCTCTGTTTTTCAGCACAGTTATTCCTTATTTTGTCCAGAACGATTTCGTAAAAAGTATCAATACTGTAAAAATTTCAAGTCTTCCCACAATCATTGCAAAGGCGAGAGTCCATTTTACATAATCAGGAAAGAAAGCGTAATTTTCCACAGGACCTACAGAACCGAATCCGGGGCCTATATTTCCTACTGCTGATAATGAAGCTGTGAAAGAGGTTAGAATATCAGCTCCTGATGCCGCACAGACAGAAGTTGTCGCAAGTACGGTAAAAGCATACAGAAAAATAAATGAACCGATAGAGTATACAATGTCTTTTTTTACAACTTTTCCGTCTATCCAAAGCGGGAGTACAGCTTTCGGGTGAAGGAGATATTTCATTTCATTCAGTCCCAGCTTGAACATCGTGGCGAACCGTATTACTTTTACTCCGCCGCCTGTAGAGCCGCTGCAAGCTCCTATGAACATGAGAAGAAATACAATAAATTGAGATAGATACGGCCATTTTTCATAATCGGCGGTTGAAAAGCCGGTCGTGGTTATTATCGATGCAACTTGAAATGATGCAAACCTGAAAGATTCAGAAATAGTCTGATATGCAGTTTTGTAAAGGTTGAGTGTGGCAATGAGTGTTGTAACTGCTATTATGGCAAGGTAAGTTTTTATTTCGATGTTGTTAAATATGTTTTTTGTTCTTCCGGTCAGCAACCTGTAATGAAAAGTAAAATTCATACCTGCAAGGATCATGAAAATTGTGATTATGCCGTCAATATAGGCTGAATTATAAAATGCAACAGATGTATTTTTTGTTGAAAATCCGCCAGTGGCAAGAGTTCCGAAAGTGTGTGTGAAAGCATCAAAATAGTTCATTCCTCCGATACGGAGAAGTATCACCATTACTAAAGTCATTCCGATATAAATATACCAGAGCACTTTAGCTGTTTCAGCAATCCGCGGAGTAATTTTGTCGACTGCCGGTCCTGGAGCTTCTGCATTAAAAAGCTGAATTGCTCCGACACCAAGCATCGGCAGTATTGCGACTGTGAGAACAACAATTCCCATGCCTCCGAGCCAGTGAGTAAGGCTTCGCCAGAAAAGCATTGAATACGGAAGAGTTTCAATAGAGGTCAGTATTGAGGCTCCGGTAGTTGAAAAACCGGATGCTGTTTCAAAAAAAGCATCACAAAATGAAGGTATTACACCTGAAAAATAAAACGGCAGAGATCCAAGTGCAGATGAAAAAAACCATCCAAGTGTGACCATAAGGAATGATTCTCTTGTCGAAAGTCTGGGAAATGACCAGTTCCGTCCTGCAAAAAGAGTGAGTGCCGTCAGCAGAAGAGTTGTCAATGAGACGAGTGCAAACCAGAACGCAGATTCTTTTTCACCGTAGTAAACAGCTATTCCAGCCGGAATTATCATAAAAGCGGCAATGACTGCCATAAGAACGGAAAGTGATTTAATTAAAAATCTGAAATTCATTAAATACCTGAAAAGATATTTTCAACTTTTGAAGAGACATGACTTTTGAGGATTACTATTACACTGTCATCAGGCATCAATAGAAAATTTCCGTCAGGAATGTTCACTGCACCGTTCCTTGTCACGGCGACAACAATAGAATCATTAGGCATTTTAAGGTCTTTCAGAGCTTTTCCTTTCGAGTGGCAGTTTTCTGTTATAAGGAATTCTATCGCTTCAGCATCACCTTCAAAAAGACTGTGAAGACTTCTGATGTGTCCTTTTCTGATATATTTAAGAATAGCATCAACGGCACTTCTTTTAGGACTGACGGTTACATCAACGCCGAGCTTCTGAGCAATTGACATATAACTGGATTTACTTACAAGCGAAACGGCTCTTTCAACTCCAATGTTTTTTGCATATAACGCTGTGATTATATTGAGTTCCTGATTATCTGTGACAGTGACAATAAGGTCGTTATTTCCGAGTTTCTCTTCTTCATATATATCTTCATCGCGAATGTCTTCGTTCAGAACAAGAACATCGGGATACATTCTAGATATTTCTTTGGCTTCCTCATAATCTTCAATAATAACAGTTAGTTTGATGTGTCTGGAAGAAAGAACACGGAGAAGATTCCTTCCTATTCTTGTTGTTCCGATTATCAGTGCACTTTTAACTTTCAGAACTTTTTTGCCGGTCTTTCTTAAAATATATTCCATCGCTTCGCTATCTGCCACAAGGAAAATATTGTCACCTTCCTTTATAACGGTATCACCGGACGGAATGATCTCCTTGTCGCCTCTTTTGATGTATGCAACGATGAAATGTCTGTTTAGCTCCCGTCTGATCTTGTGCAGAGGTTTGTTCTTAAATATCGAATTTTTCTCAACAATTCCGCCTCTTATCGTGATATCTGTCCCTTCAAATGATATTACATCTGTTGCTGCACCGCGGTCAATGATCTCGGTGATCTGTTTTGCAGCTTCTATCTCCGGAGATATTACATAATCTGCTCCGAGAAACGGTCTGCCTAGAACTTCAGCGTGGGAATAATTCAAATTTCTTACACGGGCTATCTTTTTGATATTATTGAAAGTTGAGGCAATGGAGCATGCTATGAGATTTATTTCATCACTTTCAGTAACGGCAATAAAATAATCTCCTTCCTGAATGTCTGCATCAATAAAAGTCTGAAGACTGTTGATCTCACGATTCAGGATTATGCAGTCAAGCTCGCTCTCAAGGAATTTGAATCTGGCAGGGTCCTTTTCGATCAGCACGACATCCTTTCCCTCTTTTATGAGATGTCTTGCAATATCGTATCCGACCGATCCTGCTCCGGCAATAACAAACTTCATTACAAAACCTTAAAATCTAATGAAATAATCAACTTCGGCAATCTTAGAGAAAGTAATTTTATTGTCAAATTTAGTATGTCGGGTAAAATCTGGCTGTAAATGGAAAAGGAAGGAATAACATGAAGAAACTTGTTGCAGCACTTTTTGTTTTTTTTGTTTTGTTTGAGATTTCGGCAGTAACTCTTGAATTGGATCCTCAAAAATTTAAAATTAGTTACTCTAGTGAAATATTGATAGAAAAAACTGTGCTTGATACAGATGCAAAAACGGTGTCATTTTTTATGTTTATATCTGATAACTGGTTGAAAAAGCTGGATGATCTCTCTCTCGAAAAACTCAACAGATATTATTTGAATCTGCTTATTTCAACAAAAATAGATTTTAAGAACATAAAGTTTTTTGTCAGATCGAATATGTCATCGGATTATGTTTCGATAAGAGATCTTCTGCCGGAGCTTCCGCCTGTTCCCAAAAAAGAGGGAAATGCAGTGCCACAGCTAAAATCGCTTGTTCCTCAGAAACTGTATGGAAATGTCGAAGGCGGGTTGAGTGGAAAGACGATTTATGTGAGTCCGGGGCATGGCTGGGTCTATGATACTGACAGTTTGACATGGAGCACTCAGCGCGGAATTACTCAAGGGATGAGAGAAGATGATTCAAATACTGAGATTGTCAGCTATTTTCTTGTTCCATATCTTCAAAATGCAGGAGCTTTTGTGTTTTCGGCAAGAGAAACGGACAGAAATGAAAGTTTTGTTGTTGTGGATGATGCTGACGGATCGGCTTTCCCCGCATCAGGAATTTATGAAGAGGGCGGCATCTGGGCGGAGACAACATCGGGGAAAGGTTACGGAAGAACTTCATATCCGATTGATATCAACAATAATGTTTTCGAGAACGGAAAGTACCGTTATGCAACCGCAGGAAGCGGAGCGTGGGCAAGATGGACTGCAAATATTCCATCAGACGGCAGTTATCATGTCTATGTTTCGTACAAAGCCTACACTGACAGGGCGCAGAATGCTGTCTACACGGTAAATCATGCAGGCGGTTCGACAGAAATTACAGTCAATCAGCAGCATCATGGAAGCACATGGGTCGATCTTGGCAGTTTTTTCTTCAAAAAAGGGAGTTCAATTGAGCATAGTTCCGTAACTCTGAATAAAAATAATGAAGCTGAAAACGGGTCAATTATAATTGCTGACGCAGTAAGGTTCGGCGGCGGAGACGGTTTGATAAGCAGAAACGGCGTAACATCAGATACACCACGATGGGAAGAAGCGGCGAAAGTTCATGCACAGTTCCTTGGTGCCCCTGCAACTGTTTATCAATCAAGTGTGAACGATAGAACTTCAGATGTTACGGCAAGAAGTCGCTGGGCGGCATGGGAAAACGAGGCTGGAACTGATGATTCGCTCTATCTTTCATGGCATTCAAATGCCTACAACGGTACAACGAGAGGAATTTCAACTTATATCTATAGCAGTGATGATCCGGGGTCAACCTATGTGACAACTGAGGCTGCCGCCGGCAGTGCTCATCTTGCGGAACTTATTCATGGTAGAATCCTCAATTCCGTTAAATCATTGTTCGATCCATCGTGGTATGAATATGGAAGCGGTCTTTACAGTGCGTATTTCGGAGAGATAAACCCGAGTTATAACAATGAAATGCCGTCATGTCTGGTCGAGCTTGCTTTTCACGATAATGAGACAGATGCTCTGATGCTCAGAAATCCAAAATTCAGGGATATTGCTGCCAGAGCGGCATATCAGGCGATTGTAAAATATTTTGCAGATAGAGACGGTTATGAGCCTGTTTATCTTCCTGGAACACCCCGGAATTTAAGAACGGAAACCGATACTGACGGATCTGTAACGCTTTTCTGGGATGAACCTGAAACAGATGCTGATTTTTATCTTGGTCATCCGGCAACAGGTTATATTGTTCAGAAAAGTTATGACGGATATGCGTTTGACAGCGGTACTGATATAGGCAATGTATTTGAATTTACTGAAAATAATCCTGATCATGGCAAACCGTTGTATTTCCGTATCATTGCTTATAATGACGGAGGCGTTTCATTTCCGAGTGTTGCGGCAGGTGCAATCCCGGCAAAAACAGGAGCTCAGATCCTTGTAATTGACGGGTTTGAAAGAGTTGATGCAAACACTCCGAGATTTAATGTCGGGATATCTGGTAATAATAGATATATACTTGAATATATTAACAGTTTTAATTATTTCATTCAATATGCGGATGTGCTTGAAGCACTTGGATTTGCAGTCGATTTTTCGCAGAAAAGCAATCTGGAATCTATTGATCTGAATTCTTATGATGCTGTCATCTGGTATGCCGGAGAGCAGTCTTCTAACGATACGACTTTTACAACTTCAGAGCAGTCTGTGATAACTCAATTTATTGAAGACGGCGGAGCATTTTTTGTGAGCGGATCTGAAATTGGCTGGGATCTTGTGGAAAAGGGAAGTGTTACGGATATAGCATTTTTCAATGAAGTGCTGAATGCAGATTACATTAATGATTCTTCAGGACTCTATACTTTCTCAGGGAATGGGGATTTTGCAGGAATTGAAGGATTGTATGATGATGGAACATATTTCTATCAGGCTGATTTTGCTGATGTTATCAAACCTTTTAATGCTGATGGAAGTGAGATGCTTTATTATGATTCTGATGAAAACCTCAGTGCAGGAATTCTTACAAATACAGGTAAAAAGGTTGCAATTCTCGGGTTTCCTTTTGAAACGATTCTCAGCTTAGAAACAAAAACTGCGATAATGAGCAAGGTTCTCGAAAAGTTTGAAATAACACCGGAAGAGATTCCTGATGAAAGTCCGGATGAGAGCACTGACATCGAAACACCGGATGAAACAGTTGATGAAAATTCAGATATGTTTGTTGCAAATGATGAAGATGCCGTATTTATTGATGAATCTTTGAATGATGACGATGAAATAACAGTTGATAATGATAGTATTGAGGAGTCAAAAAAAACTAAAAATGGGTGTTCAGCGTTATTGATAGATTAATAAAAATTATTTATTGAATCTGACGACTGTCACTGAATCGCCGCCTTCTTCATTTGCTCCTGCATCAAAGACGAAATTATATCTGGTTTTCAGATCCGGCAGTAGATCGCGGATGAATTTTTTGAGCTTTCCTGAGCCGTGGCCGTGAATTATTGTGAGAGATACAGCTCCGCCGCCGTATGCTGTGTCGAGTGATTTTTCGATCTTTTCTGCTGCATCTTCAGTGAATAATCCTCTGACATCGCAAGTTTCAACATATTTTGCTTCGATCTGATTTTTATTGCCCGAAGCTTTAACTTCTTTGTCGATCTTTAAGACAATAAGTCTGTCCACAGGTGAAAACAGTTTTTTCCCATGGCAGTTGTACTCAGCTTTATCTCCTTTGATCTGCTGGAGAATTCCTTCAAGTTTGAGAAGTTTGTCATAAACAGTCGTTTTCCCGAAAATGACTGAATCTGCCATTTCACTGAGCTTAACGCCTTCTTTTTCGTCAAGGCTGACTTTCTGACGGTTTATTGCATCAGTAAGATTTTCTTTTTCCTTTTTCAGCAATGCAACCTGTTCCGGTGCTTTTCTTGTGTCAATACTCAATATTTTCTTTTTCAAAGCAGCCTCCTCGTATTCAACAAGTTTTTTAAGGGAGAGAAGCCTTTCCTGTTCGAACTTCTTTTCTTTTATTTCAAGCCGTTCTCTGATATCTGCCGCTTCTTTTTTTTCCGATAAAGCCTGTGCCTGTAGAATTTCGGTTTCATTCTTAAGTTCATCAAGCTCTTCCTCTTTTTTACGCAATCTGTTTATGAGAGGTTCAATATCATCATTTTTAGTCATGAGAAGTTTTTCAAGTTTTTTAATAAATTCCTTGTTGAAGCCGATCTTCTTGACAAGAGCGAGAGCATTACTGCTTCCTACAAGATTATACATGAACTTATATGTCGGTTTGTCGGTATTAAAATCAAAACCCATCGCTATAGGGATAAACCGTCTGTCCTCAAGAGCAATAGATTTAACTTCGGCAAGATGACTCGTAACTATTGTGTGACAGCCGATATCGGCAATAAATTCGAGATATGCCCGGGCTATTGCTCCGCCTTGAAGCGGATCTGTGCCAGTTCCGATCTCATCAATAAGCACAAGACTTTTTCCGGTTGCATCATCGGCAGTTTGTGAAAGCTGTTTCAGATGGGATGAAAAGCTCGATTCTCCGGATACGGCACTCTGATTATCTCCAAGCACAAAAAAAATGTTGTCAAAGAACGGCAGTCTGGCTGAGGTTGCTGGAACTGGAAATCCTCTCATCGCAAGTTCTGCTATTGTTGAAACGGTTTTAAGTGCAACAGTTTTGCCACCGGCATTGGGACCGCTTATTACCATTATCTTTTCATCGTTGGAAAGCACAAAATTGTTTTTAACTGTGTTTTTTCCGGCACTCAGAAAAACAGGAGGATACCATGCGTTCTCAAGTTTTATTTCGTTGTTGCAGAACTCAGGAATAACGCAGTCAAATTCTTTCATCCATTTGTATTTGGTATGAAGTGATTCAAGATGAAGCGCACTCTGGATACATTTTGTCAGATAGTTGAAATTCCTGTGAACGAGTCCTCTCAATTCTTTCAATATCTTAATGATCTCCTCAAGTTCAGCAGCGGCAAGAAGAGAAAGGGAGTTGTTGTGTTCGATCAGTGGCAGTGGTTCGAGAAATGCTGTCTGACCGGTTCTGCTGTAATTATGGATCACACCTTTCATTTTTCTTTTAAATACCGACTTGAATGGGAGTACATAACGGTCGTCCCTGATAGTGAACCAGTCTTCCTGAAGAAAGTTGTTGTATTCCGTGCTCAGGATCATTTTCTTTATTTCAGAAGTGATGTTCCTGTGAGTATCTCCAAGCTGTTTTCTAATCTTCGCAAGCTCAGGAGTGGCGTTTGAACTGACTTCACCTTTTTCGTTAATGGATTGTTTGATAGTCATTTCAAAGCTTATATTATATTCGAAATTAAAAAGAGAAGCCACGCCTTCCGCCCAGTCATGCTGGTTTATTTCCTCGCCGGTTTTTCTAATAATACCGAGAAAATCACCGATTATGCGGTAATCTTTCGCTTCAAGAGGGTCATTATTTTCAAAAGCACTGATAATGTCATTGAGCTGGTCAAGTCTGAAAGAGAAGATGCGGGCGCCGATTTCAAAAAGGGTTCCGACCTCTTTTATCATCTTGAATTCTTTCTGAGCATTTTCCTTAGAAACCGGTGTCATTGAATGAAGATATTTTTTTCCTGACTCAGAGAGTGATTTCTGACATATCCAGTCAATAATTGAGATCCATTCGTTATTCATATTCTACCTGTAAAAAAGTTTCCGGATATCATTCATCGTTTGAGATCATTTTGGGAGCTTTGAGAGAAACGCTGAGTATTTTTTCAAGATTAAAACCATTCTCACGGAGAAGATAGTAATATTCCTTTTCGGCTTTTTCGGATTTTTCACCGATCTCACCGTATGATGCGTAATCGGATTCTTTCATCGCAGCAACAGCCTGACAGCTATTCTTTATTGCAGACCTCCATTCGTCATCTGCAAAGAACTCGGCAACAAAAGGAGTGTGGGCGCATTGAAAAGGTTTGAATTTGTTTATTTCACAGAGATTTGAATTCAGAAATACACATTTTGTTCCGGATTTTTTTAAAACAAGATAAGGCATATACATATATGATCCGGTGTTTTCAATTATCTCCAGCATTATATATTCAGTATATTTGTCGACAGTTTCCTGAATTGAAAGATTGAAATTCCCGGAGATCTTTTTTATATCGTCAGGATAAAGGAAAACAGAGCCGTCGCCCTTGCAGCACGCTCCGCAGATCTTACAGTTAAATGAGTTCATAATTCCCTTTTTGTTGCAATCAGGTTGCTAAAATAATTGAGTGCTCTGGCACTGTTAAAAAGCCTGATGTTTGATGATCCGGGAAAGGCTCTTACACCGCCTTGCACTTTAGGTTTGGATGTTGTTGATCCCCAGACAGGAAAATCATCATCAGTAACGATCATATGTTTTATGAAATTACCCATTTCGTTTGCCATTCTGGATGTTTTATCTGTCGCTGTGCCGTTTATGTCTGATGCGGAAAGACCGTTT
>Ga0209099_1002790_pt1 | contig 14908 bp, 13 predicted proteins | sample AD_JPNHW2_MetaG_FD_184430 | JGI IMG/M metagenome (GOLD analysis project Ga0209099, IMG submission 184430) | Active sludge microbial communities of municipal wastewater-treating anaerobic digesters from Japan - AD_JPNHW2_MetaG (SPAdes) (version 2) | ecosystem: Engineered > Bioreactor > Anaerobic...
ATTGCTGCCGTTACCCAGGTACCTCGTGACGAAGAAGAAGAAGAAATTGATGCAACTGAAATCAACGATACTATTGATACAGAAGACCAAGAATCATAAATCAAATTATAATACCATGAAAAAGATTTTCACTTTTTCCCTTTTGATTTTGTTTATAATGGGAGCTTCGGGTCAAAAACCCTCCTTAACAAAAGCTTACAATTTATTCTATGACAAGGATTTTGTCAAAGCTAAAGAAGCTATTGACCTTTGTACACAGGATGAAAAATTATCCCCTAAAGCACAGACCTGGCTTTATAAAGGAAATATCTACTTTTATTTGGCCAATCAAGAATATGGTGAAAAACAAAAAAACAGCAACTATATCATTCAATTTCCTGATGCCCCGATTGAAGCCTATAATGCTTTTGCCAAAGCTGAGGAAATAAATAAAACTGTTGAAGCTTATGAAATGTTTGGACCATCCGAAGGACGTTCAAAACTGTATGCCTTACTTCTCATCCGAGGTGTTGATCAAATTATTGCCAATGATTTGGCTAATGCAAAAAACACTCTTGAAAAATCGGTTACAAGTTATGAAATGGTGCCTCCCTCAGTTAGTTTAAAAGGAGAACCTTACTACTATTATGCCTATACGCTGGATTTGCTGAACCAAAAAGAGGAAGCAAGAATCAATTACGACAAAGCACTAAAAGATGGCTCTGTCAATTCCAATGTCTATGCAAGATTGATTGACTTATACAAAAAAGAAAATAATAAAGCCAAAGTATTGGAATTAATCAATTTGGGCAAAAGAAATATTCCTGAAGATCCCTCTATCCTGCTGGCTGAAGTGGATTACTATTACTGGATTGAAAACTTTGAAAAAGGACATCAGTTGATTACAAAACTCCCTGCTTCCGTTTACTCTAATCCTGATGCCATCGTAAATGTTGCCAACTTCTACATCAACGATAATAATTATTTCACTGCTGATTCCTTGCTAAAAAAAGCATACCAATTAAACCCTCACAATTTCGTTGTGGTCTATAACCTCGGCTATTGTAATTTAAAACTGTACGAAATTAAATTTTTAGAATCTAATGATTTAGCTATAAAGGGGTATAAAGACAAGTCAACTATTGCCAACACCCTGGCTGATAATTACCTTACTGAAGCAGAGAAATATTTTGAATTTGCCCTCGATATCGAACCAAAAGATCTCAAAATTCTGGAACAATTAAAGGAAATATACGCCCGCAAACAATCCCCAAAATATGATGCAATCATTCAAAGAATAAATTCAATAAATAAATAATATTCATTTAATCCTGTCTTAAAAAAATTTATTATGAAAAAAATCCTGTTATTAATAGTTTTTGGCATTTTTCTCAGCAGTACGCTCCCTGCACAGTCCTGTATTACGGATGTTTGGATGTCTATTCAAAATGATCAGATTGGCAAAGCTAAAAAACTGATTGATGAATGTATGATTGGCAATGAATCGAGTGCCGACGCATGGTTGATGAAAGGAAATGTTTACATCCGCAGGTATCAACAAGAACAAAATAAATTAAAAAGTGACCCTGCTTATATCATTAAAGATGTTGATGCTATCTGGATTGCCTACGAAGCCTTCTACAAAGCATTGCAATTAAATATTAAAGTTGAACCAAAATTAGGGATGTTTCCACCTAAAAGTGGACAATTAATCTGTGCCGAAGGGCTAGTAGCCGAAGGACAAAAGGCTTTGAAAAACAACGATCCTGACAAGGCTTTCAAGTATATTGAAACAGCAGCAACCATCTATAAAACATTGGACGACAAGAACCCTGACTTGCCATATAATCTTGGAATTTTCTATCTCCAACTTGCCCAGATTGCTTATGAAAAACAAGATCTTGAGACATATAAAAAAATGCTTCAAGAAGGAGTAAAAGCCAAAACTATCTTACCTGAACCTTATCTCTTTTTGTATGATATCTATAAAGCAGAAAAAGATACGGTAAACTGCGGAAACGTTCTCAAATCTGCTAAAAATGCCGTTCCTGATTCAATGGCTTTTGACATTCATTGTTCTAACCTTGAATACCTATCCATGACCAATCAGACTGAAAAATTTAACGCATTGGTCGATACTCTTATTAAACGCAATAGTGATACCCTGAAACTTACTACTATTGCAGTTATCCTGACCAATAACAATCAGTTTGAAAAAGCTGAAGCAGCCCTTACAAAAGGACTTGCCATCTATCCTGACAACTTTGGTCTGAATCAGAAAATGGGATATAACTTCTTCTTTAAGGCAATTAGCTTAAACAGCGCCATTCAGGAAGCAACAACTGCACGACAATATACTAAAGTATCTGAAATTCAAACTGAACAAAAAGCCATTCTTGAAAAAGCTCATACCTGGTGTGATAAAGCTTACCTTATTAATGGTAATGATAAAGATAATAATCTCATGCTGAAGCAACTAAAGGTTCAACTCAACAAACCGGTTCCCGAAGATCTAAAAATCAAATGCGACTCCTACATTAAAAAGTAATAACCTATTCACAGCTTAAGTCTTTCTTAGATTTTGTAATATAAAAGATTGAAACTATAATATAAAAACGCACTGAAGTAATTAATTTCAGTGCGTTTTTTATATAGATTAATGAAGATGTATTTATTATGTTTTGGGCGCATTCCTTCCGGAATGCGAGGATTTGTTGAAAATCGTTATGCTACCAAGCTCTATTCCCTTCCGGGAATAATCTTCTCATGAATATATTTGCTTCGTTAATAAGCGGCAGTTTTGTAGACAGAGTTGTAGTGGCTGATATTAGGATTTGCTGATATTCATCGGCAAGTTCGCAGAACATTGCCGAAAAGCATAGAGGCGCGATTAATCGCGTCTCTACAAACAATTTTAATTTGCTCTATGGTGATAAATCACCTATTCAATAGCTTTTCTTGCTTCAACCTGAAGGACTTCCCTAGTTGAGGGATCGTGCAGAATTGCCACAATAGTACATTTGGAGATATCCCAATCCTTTCCGGTAAAATCCACCGGATAACCTAGTGTATAGGAGGAGTCTTTTTCTACTATCCCACTGACAGTAAATTTGGAGCCATAGGTCCCGTTAATACCAAGACGAAGTATGTGGTTATGAACATAAAAAGTATCCACCAGCACTCCATCCTTTTGCGGGGAGACAATCCCGTCTTCTATCAAAAAGAGAGAGAGTTGAACCGGATTCGCATACTCTTTCAACATGGTAGTTTTTGAATAAGCATATAATCTATTCTCATTGCTTTTGAAAACATTTATCAATTGAATGCCTGCATAAATCTCACTTCGATCAACAGCTTCTATGGCATTTTGCCATGAATTCAGTTCAACACCCCATTGGTTATTATATTGTTTTCTGTTTATGATAGCAATAGGAACAGGATCCAAACCAAAGTCATTGTATAGTTGTGTTCCGGCTTCGGTTCTGAAATCATAAGGAAAATCGATGTTCGTATTGGCAAGAGCCCCGGCATGAATGCATACTGCCACCAAACTGTCACCATAAGTAGTAAGCAATTGTGCCAACCTTTCATGACCTTCAGGACAATTAGGGCAACGATGACCGGTAAATTCCTCCATGAGCACTTTTCTAATAACAGAATCCCTATTCAACTCGGGAAACTCCACATCCACCTCAACATCTCCGTTTGGAGAAATATAAGGCGTTTCAATAATGTCACACGAGGAATAAATAATGGCCGATATAACTATTAGCAATATTGACTTTTTCATATTAATTTAAGATTGATATATGTTCAAATAAAAAAATGAATTAAAAAGAAGTGGTAACAGACAATGTTACGCCGTTGGAAGCCGGAACGGCACGACAAACACCACCGACACAAAGAATTCCTTCACGAGTCTTGCCGTAGCTTAACGACAATCTGGTTGTCTTGATAATATAAGAAGCCGCTATATTATAGTAGTGTATTCGCTGAGCCGACTCTGCATTGCCATAGTTCCATTGATCCCCGACAGAGAAGAACCATCTCGGGCTGATGGAATATTCTAACATGGCATAGATCCAACTGCCCAGATCATCTTTGGAATACAAATGCTGAGCTTCCAGACGAAGTGCATGTTTATTGGTGATTTTCCAGGTGAGGTCGGCAGCCACATTATGACCATGGAAAAGGCCTCCGTGACCTTGCAGTATTTCCATATTATAAATAATGTAGTTATATGCCAGAATCAGTTTCCATTTTTTATCAAATCTTCTACTTATTTCAATTCCTATATCCTGATAGAGTAAATCTTTCCCGCAGCCAAAGAAAGAAGATGAATAGCCTTCCGTACCGCTCATAGTCCCGTTTTCAACTGCCAGCAAAACGGTATCATAATTAAGAGTATGGAAACGGGAATAATTTAAAGTAATATCGGTTCCGTATTTCCCTCCCAGTTTGGATTTTTTGGGAATCTGGTAATTCAGTTGGAATTGGGCTCCTATTTGACCATTGGGCTGACTTGCATAAGAGTAATTTCCCAATAGTTGGTAGGCATATTGTCGGTTAATTGCCGGAATATAATTTATGCTCAGCAAAGAGTTGTTTTTTTCTCCTCTTTGGGAGCGAAAATCCATATTGTCGGCACGAATAAAGGAAGCAGAAACTCCCAATCCTTTTGTGGAATAGGTTGCCGAGAAAAAGAGGGCTTGTCCATCTTTATAAATATATTGATTTGTCACATTAGGATCATTAATCTTTTGTGCATACTCCGTTTCAAGCCTAAAGCCTTTATAGCCGAAATTAAACCTTGCCGCCCAGGTTGCCACATTCTGCGGAATTTTATCAGCCGGAATGGTGGCCGTAGCAGTAAGAGAATCCACATCGGGATGAATAACAAAATAATAATCCTCCGTTGATTTTTCATATTTGCTCACAAAACTGCCCCCGAAAGTGGTAGTAAATCCCTTATCTGCCATGCCCGGAATCAACTCTGCCAAGGCAATTTCTGCATCAATTCCCCTGATATAATCATTTCGTTTTGTGTAGTCGAAATCAAAATTCTTTCGTTCAATTCCCCAGACACCTTTGATAACAATCCCTTTATAAGGAGTCACTTTGATTCTGGTTCCGAGCAAGCTGTTGTCAACACCCAATTGTCTGTCTTCATAGGCACGAAAAGAGAGTCCGTTGCCGAATTGTTCATAAAAAGTTCCGGCAGTCACCTGAAGAAAATCGTTCTTATAATCTGCAAAATAATAAGTCAATCCCTGTCCCTGGTAGCCTATTTTTTCAAAATCTATCAACGGATAGGAATAGAATTCATACCGTACACCGGCAGTAATCCCGCCATTGGTATATAATAAATTCAAGAAGGTGTTAGCCCTCACTTTGCCGGCTACTTCCTCGGCTCCGATTAAAGAATCGGGGATATAGTACATTCCGTTAAAGCCGAAATCACCACTAATCTTGCCATTTCCCAAAAAAAGCTGCGCTTTAGCACTATTTAAAAAGCAAAAAGCAGCAAAGACGAACACAATAGAAATTCGTCCAAATGATAAAAAAGGTTTCATAAAGGGATTATTTATTTTCTTCAACTAATTTTTTCACAACTGCATAAATCTCTTCTTCAGAGCCCGGGGCATAAGAAGTGTGTTGCCATACAATCTCTCCTTTTCCGTTCAGGACACAAAGGAAAGGAATATCGGCAACATTCATGGCTCTCTTAAAATCCCAGTTTTGATCCAAAAGCACCTCAAAACTCCAACTTTTCCCGTTAACAAAAGGGGCTACTCGGGCAGAGGTTTTGGAATCATCAATTGATACCGCATACAACTTGACTCCGGTTTCGGTCACCCAATCATCATAAACATCCGCAATAGCCATCAATTCTGCCACACATGGTTTACACCACGTTGCCCATAAACTGATGATTACCGGTTTCCCGTCATTGGCAATATCTTTAGTATTAAAGAGTTTTCCATCCAGGGTTTTAATATCAACCGAAGGAAGCGTAGCCAACTTCTTTGACTCCTGTGTCTCCTGCGCATTCGTCATAAAGACCATGAGCAAAGCGATTACTACAAAATAGATTTTTTTCATAATTTCTTTAATTAGATTATCATTTAATTACTCATTAATACCATGCCGTTTTTTAATCAGCATGCAAAAATAACATTATTTCACTTATTCCGCTATAGAACAAAATTTTTGGTTATAAATCTATTTATCTTTAGTTCTTTCTTTTGAAAATAGCACTATTTTATACCTATTAAATTAAAACTTCTAACAAAAGAGACGTAGTTTTTACCTATTTTTGCCACAAATATCAACCATGACGCCTGAAAAACATTTCCTTCCGATTACCAAAAAAGAGATCGACCTGCTTGGCTGGGATACTCCGGATGTGATTCTGATTTCAGGAGATGCCTATGTTGACCACCCCTCTTTCGGAACGGCAGTAATTGCAAGAACTTTAGAAAAGTGCGGTCTTAAAGTAGCAATCCTTCCCCAACCCAACTGGCAGGATGACTTGCGCGATTTCCGAAAACTTGGAAAACCTAAACTCTTCTTTGGAATTAGTGCCGGCAATATGGATTCTTTGGTAAATCACTACACCGCCAACAATCGACTTCGTAGCGACGATGCCTATACTCCCGGAGGAAAAGCAGGCTTTAGACCAGATAATGCTACCGTAGTCTATACCAACATTATAAAAGAACTTTATCCGGATACACCTGTTGTTATTGGCGGAGTGGAAGCCTCCATGCGACGCTTGTCGCATTACGACTACTGGAGTGACAGGCTGAAACCCTCAATCCTGATGGACAGTCGGGCAGATTTGCTGATCTACGGAATGGGCGAGAGACCTATCAAAGATCTTGTAAAAGCCTTTTTGACAGAAGATTGGAAAAATAATTTCAAATCTTGTAATCAAATTGCCTATCTTGAAAAAGATATCCGTTCGTATCAGAATCGTGAAGATATTCTTTTTCTTCATCCATTTGAAAAAGAGTTACAAAACAAAAAATATTACGGAGAAAATTTTGTTGCCTTTGAAACCGAATCTAACAAAGTAAAACAAAGAACGCTGGTTCAACAGTATGGAGATCAGTATCTTATTATACATCCTCCCTACCCTGCCCCCACAGAGAAAGAGATGGACGAGAACGCACTCTTTGATGTTATGATGAATGCCCCCCATCCCAAATATGCAAAACGCGGAGAAATACCGGCTTATGAAATGATTAAAAACTCTATCACCATCCACAGAGGATGTTTCGGAGGTTGCAGTTTTTGTGCCATTTCAGCCCATCAGGGCAAATTCATCAGCTCCCGTTCACAGGAATCAATCCTAAAAGAGGTAACCGCATTGGCCTCAAGACCTTATTTTAAAGGACATATTACCGATTTAGGGGGACCTTCCGCCAATATGTACAAAATGTCAGGAATAAACCTAGATTTGTGCAATCGCTGTAGCAGAGTTTCCTGTATTTTTCCCTCTATCTGCAAAAATCTCAACCTTAATCACAAACCTCTTGTTAACCTCTATAAAGCAGCCGCCAAAATCCCGGGAGTTAAAAAAATCACCATTGGAAGCGGTATTCGCTACGAAATGCTGCTGACCGATAATTCTAAGGTTGACCGTGACAACGGACTTACTGAATATCTGCAGGAAATTGTCAACAATCATGTTTCCGGCCGATTGAAAGTGGCTCCCGAACACACTTCCGGCAAGGTCCTCCGAAAAATGAGAAAGCCCCCATTCGAGAAATTTCTGCGCTTCTTAGACAAGTTTAACACTCTTAACAAAAAATCGGGCAAGAATCAGCAGCTCATCCCCTACTTCATCTCTGCTCATCCCGACTGCACCTTAGACGATATGGCCGATTTGGCAGTCGAAGCAAAAAACCACCATCTGATGACCGACCAGGTACAGGCATTTACCCCAACTCCCATGACCTACTCCACTGCCCTCTATTTTCTGGGTTACGATCCCTACACAGGAGATAAAGTAAAAGTGACCAAAAATATTAAAGAAAAGAAAGATCAGCATCTTTTCTTTTTTTACAGAAACAAAGAAAACCATGAACAGCTTAAAGCGATTCTCGCTAAAATCAGAAGAAGAGACCTTTTAAGCTGATTTAGAGAAATAATAAATAGTGATCCCTAGAAAGTAATCAATTTGATTTATTTATCAAGGCAAAAGCCAAATCACCGCTTACACAAAGCTCTCCGTTTACTTTGGCCTCTGCATGAACACAGATGATCATCGCTTTTTTATTAGTCACACGCGAATAGATTTCAATTTTATCTCCCGGTCTGACATTCTTTTTAAACCTTACTTTATCAATACCGGCATAAAACGGATTACTTTTTTCAAGTTCTTTAACCATCAGCAGACAGGAAGACTGCGCCATAATTTCACAAAGGATAACTCCCGGCACAATTGGATTTCCCGGGAAATGTCCCTGCAGAAAAAACTCATCTCCTTTAACAAGATAACTACCTTTAACCAAATTGTCGCCAATGACATTGACCTCATCAACCAATAACATAGGCTCCCGATTGGGAATTAGTGATTTTAACTCTTCTTTATTCATAAGGCATTATTATATTTTTCGAAATACAATAGAACCGTTATGACCTCCAAATCCCAAAGAGTTAGATATAGCAATGGTAACATTTGCCTTTCGGGCGACATTAGGAACATAATCCAGGTCACATTCCGGATCGGCTTCCTTTAAATTGATAGTAGGCGGCACAATACCATCCCTAAGAGTCAGGGCAGTAGCCACGCCTTCAACTCCGCCGGCGGCACCGAGTAGGTGTCCCAACATGGATTTATTAGAACTTATCAATGCCTTATAGGCAATTTCGTTGCCAAAAGCCAGCTTAATAGCGGCAGTTTCCGTTTTATCGTTCAGGGGTGTTCCCGTGCCATGGGCATTTATATAGAGCAAATCATCGGCTTTAAATCCGCCTGCTTCTTCCATAGCCAGCGTAAGTGCTCTTGCAGCACAACTTCCGTCGGGTTTGGGAGCCGTATAATGATACGCATCGCAAGTATTGCCATATCCGCAAATTTCCGCATAGATTTTAGCCCCTCTTGCTTTGGCATGTTCATATTCTTCCAAAATCATGATGCCGGCACCTTCACCCAAAACAAAGCCCTGACGGCGTTTATCGAAGGGAAGCGATGCATTTTGGGGATCATTATTGCGGTCGAGTGCCTTAGAATTGGCAAAACCGCCAATTGCCACCGGATGAACTGCAGCTTCAGTTCCACCGGCAATGATGGCATCCGCATATCCATGTTTAATAGCTCTATAAGCTTCCCCAATAGCATGAGTTGCAGTAGCACAAGCCGTAACCACCGGCAGGCAAGGCCCTTCTGCTTTATGTGCCATAGCCACATTTGAAGCCGCAATATTAGAAATCATCAAGGGGATAAAAAGTGGAGAGATCCACTGAACCCCTTCTCTGTCGGACTTAACACTTTCATCATAGAGTGTATGAATACCGCCGATTCCGGAGCCGATATAGACGCCCAGTTTTTCCGGAGCAATAGATAGTTTACTGTCGGCCATTGCTTCATTGGCAGCCGCCAGTGCATATTGAGAAAAAAGGTCTGTTCTTCTAATAGAAGCAGCATCAAGACCATGATTTTTAGGGTCGAAATTTTTAACTTCACCGGCAATTTTAACCGGCAGTTTGTCAGCGGGAATAGATTTGATAAAGTCAATACCGTTCACGCCATTTTGTAAATTGTTCCAGAAAGTGGAAACATCATTTCCGATAGGGGAAATAATTCCAACTCCTGTAATGACAACTCTTCTCATAATTATTATTTTTGTTAATAAAGTAATTGATGACTGTTTTTTAATAAATTTTCTGCCTGAGAGATCATTCCTTCGATGATCTCCTTAGCCGGTTGGATTTTGGTGACAAGTCCCGCGCACTGACCGGCCATAAAGCATCCCTCTGTTTCATTTCCTTCCTGAGCGGCTTTGCGAAGTGCTCCTGCGCCGAAGCGTTCTATTTCTTCATCAGAGATTGTAGGATTATATTCCATTTCGCCAAATTTTTTAGAAAAGAGGTTTTTCAGCGAACGCACCGGGTGTCCCAATCTTTTACCGGTAACCAGTGTATCGGTATCGCGGGCATTAATAATTTTATTTTTATAATTTTCATGAATCATACATTCTGCAGCTGTCAGGAAACGGGTTCCGCACTGTACGCCTGAAGCTCCGAGCATCAAGGCGGCAGCCAATCCCCTGCCATCGGCAATTCCGCCGGCGGCAATAACCGGAATAGAAACTGCATCCACCACTTGAGGAACCAGCGACATGGTCGTCATTTCGCCCACATGGCCACCCGACTCACCCCCTTCAGCAATAACGGCACAGGCACCCATTTTTTCAACACGTTGTGCAATGGCTGTCGAAGGAACCACAGGAATAACCTTAATACCCGCAGCAATCCAATCCTTTATATACTTTGAAGGCATTCCTGCTCCGGTAGTAACAACCGGTACTTTCTCTTCTAAAACAACTTGAGCCACTTCATCAGCGAAGGGGCTCATCAGCATAATATTAACACCAAAAGGAGCTTTAGTCATGGTTCTGCATTTCCGAATCTGCTCCAGAAGATAGTCGGCATTGGCATTCATTGCTGAAATTATTCCCAATCCCCCTGCATTTGAGACGGCGGCTGCAAGATTTGCCTCCGACACCCATGCCATTCCTCCCTGAAAAATAGGATATTCTATTCCTATCATTTTACAAACTTCACTCTTAATCATAATTATTAGTTCTATATTAGTTTACATAATAAAAAAAATCATTCCCTTACCACTGAATAATGCAGGCTCCGGAAGTAAATCCGGCACCAAAAGCACTCAACAGCAAATAATCACCTTTGTGCAACTGATTATTACAATTCATCTCATCCAACAAAATCGGGATACTTGCAGAAGAAGTATTTCCGTATTTTTCAATATTGTGAGGGAATTTCTCCTCGGTTTGTTTAAAATAATCCTTAATGGAATCCAGGATTCTCATATTGGCCTGATGAAGTAAAAAGTAAGAAATATCATTTTCATCAAGTTCAGCTTTTGCCAAAACAGTTTTAATATCTGAAATGGAGGATGAAACGGCCAGTTTAAAGACATCCTTTCCATTCATCACCAAAGGCATATCACCGTCAGACTGTCTGACGTATGGATTAAATTCCATTTTTCTTTGGTAATATAAAGCATCCACTTTACATTGAGTAGTCAGTAAGAGAGATTTAAGATTATCTCCCTTGGAAACCACAACTGCAGCGGCGCCATCTCCAAATAGCACACAAGTATTACGTTCACTCCAGTTTACCAAACGGGTAGGCTGTTCAGCACAAACGATTAAAACATTTTCAGCACGCCCAGTTTCAAGATATGCCGAGGCGATATCCAGCGCGTAAATAAATCCCGAGCAAGCCCCGTTCAGGTCTATGCAGGGACAGGTAGCATCAATTCCGCCCTGGATGATACAACTCAGGGCAGGTGTAACATAATTATTTATTACATTAGAGCAAAGAATAAAATCAAGGTCAGTCGCTGCAATTCCCGCATTATCGAGTGCTTTTTGTGATGCGGTAACGGCAAGGTCTTTAAGGGTTTCATTGGTAATAATCCTTCTTTGTTTAATCCCTGTACGGGTAGTAATCCAATCGTCACTGGTATCCAAAAACTGAGATAACATGTCGTTGGTTACTGACATTGAAGGCATTGCACTTCCGGTTCCAATAATTTTCATAAGCTAATTGTTAATCAATTTAATAATATAAGATTAAACTTTATCTGCCAAACTTTTAGAATTAACTTCAAAAAAATGGTGTAAATTTCGAATTGCATTCATAAAAGTAGGCTTATCTTCTTCTTTTAATTGACTCAAAATTGAACGGATCATTCTAATATGGAAATATTCATGCGCAATATCAAACTTCTTTCCCAGAGGAGTTAACACAACCCTGACAACTCTTCTGTCTTCTTTATCAATAGTTTTCCGCAACAGCCCTTTTTTCTCCAGTTTGTTAGTAGCCACCGTAACCGAAGGCATCGTAATATCCAATGATTTTGCTATTTCACGGATCGATACACCTTCTTCTCCACGCCCTATTGCTTCCAGCACATGCAGTTCACTAATACTTAAATCAACATTTTTAACCCCTTTCAACCGATTCTTTTCAATCTGATTCACTAAATTAAAAGAATCTACCAACAAATCACTCAACTCCTTTGAATAGTTATCTTCCATATTTTTCTGTTATCCAGTTTTTTGCGATTCAAATTAATTAGATAGTCTAACTAATTTAACGCCGGCAAAAGTACAAAAAAAACAATAGAAAGAATGTTTTTCTTAAAAAAAGTTAACGATAAAACGTAACAAACTGAAATTCAAATTGAAAAAATTTAATTCACTTTTTTCGAAATGTGAAAAAAACTTAAAATCAGCTCAGCTCCAACATTCTCAAAATAGGTTTTCTGGCTGCTGTCATAGTCTCTTCGTCCAGAAGTAACTCGGGTTGCTCCGTCAATAAAGCCTGATAAATACCCTCTAAAGTATTGTATTTCATATAATCACAGTCGTTACAGTTGCAGGTTTCAGAACTATTGACCACATAAAAAATGATATTAGGATTATTTTTTTGCATTTCATAGAGGATTCCGGTTTCAGTAGCCACAATATATGAGGGGTGTTTATCTTTAGCAACAAAATTGATCATAGCCGTTGTAGAGCCAACAAAATCCGCCAATGCAAGCACTGTTCCCTGACATTCGGGATGCGCAAGCACTTTGGCATCGGGATAACGCTGTTTGAGATTAAAAACAAATTCTGCAGTAAGGCGGTCGTGCACGTGACAAGCGCCATCCCAAAGCACCATCTTTCGATTAAGTTCTTTGTTGATATAGGCTCCCAGGTTGCGGTCCGGGGCAAAAACGATCTTTGCCTCTTCCGGCAAGGAGTTGACTATTTTGAGCGCATTACCGGAAGTGACGATAATATCCGACAAAGCTTTAACTTTTGCCGAACAGTTGATATAACTCAGCACAAGATAATCCGGATAGTGTTTCAGAAAATCAGCAAACTCATCAGCGGGACAACTATCGGCGAGGGAACAGCCGGCAGCAAGGTCGGGAATGAGAACCTTTTTCCCCGGATTCAATATCTTAGCAGTTTCAGCCATAAAGTGTACTCCGGCAAATAAAATAATGTCGGCATTGGCAGAAGCTGCCTTTTGAGAAAGCCCAAGACTGTCGCCCACATAATCAGCCACATCCTGCACTTCGGGACGGGTGTAATAATGGGCCAAAATTATGGCATTCTTTTTTTTCTTTAATTCTTCAATCTTATTTTTCATCATTCGGAATACAATAATTGGGCGTAAACATTATTTTTTCAGATGCTCAAACATTTTTTGTTCCACCAGTTCACAGATAATATGACCTATTAATATATGAACTTCCTGAATTCTGGGAATATCACTGGAAGGGACATTTAAACAATAGTCGGAATTTTCTTTCATTCGCCCACCGGTAGCACCTGTCAGAGATACTGTCGTGATTCCCATCTCTTTAGCAACCTCATAGGCACGCAAAATATTAAAAGAATTTCCGGAAGTAGAGATTCCTAACAAAACATCTCCTTTCTTTCCGATACCGGACAGCAGTCGTGAATATACCTGATCAAAGCCATAATCATTGCCCACAGCAGTCATATAGGAAGTATTGCAATGAAGAGCTTCGGCATTCAGTGCCGGGCGGTTAAAATAAAAACGCCCTGACAATTCTGCTGCCAAATGCTGGGCATCAGCCGCGCTTCCCCCATTGCCGCAAAAATGAATCTTACCGCCATTTTTTAAAGAAGAAACTATGACATCAACAATTTTATCAATATCGTGAATAAAAACTTCATCTTCCAAGATTGCTTTCTTGATTCCGATACTTTGCTCAATAACTTCCTTTATTCTCATGACATCAGTTTTAAAGGGACAAAAATAGAGAAAAAAACAATTAGATTCGCTTTACTAAGAAAGGGATTATTTTTTCGGAGATTGATTTGTAAATATAAAATTACTATTTTTGCAAACTTAAAAAAAGTTAAAATCGTGAATAAAAGCATAAATATATTTGACACTAAAATAGTTCCTCTCCGAAAAAAAAAGACAAGGCTTCGTTATCGGGTTGCGGTCATCGGTGGAGGAAGCTGGGCAACGGCGATTGTTAAGATTCTGTCATCAACGTTAGAGCATATCCATTGGTGGGTAAGAGAAGAGGAAATTGTGGAAGGAATCACCAAATTCGGTCACAACCCACTCTATTCAAGCTCGGTCTATATCAATCCGGAGGATGTCTATATCAGTACTGATATCAGAAAAATTGTTGCTCGGGCCGACTATGTAATTATTGTCACGCCATCTGCCTTTTTACACAAGACTCTTTCTCCGCTGAAAAAGAGCAGACTTAGTAAGAAGAAAATCATCAATGCCGTGAAAGGGATTGTTCCTGAATCAATGCAATTGATTACCGACTATCTTCGCAGCGAATTTGATGTTCCGGTTTCCAACCTCGCCAGTATCAGCGGCCCGTCTCATGCAGAGGAGGTGGCACGTGAAAAATTCACCTATCTGACAGCCTGCTCAGAAAATATTGAATTAGCGGAAACTATTGCCAAAATATTCTCCAACCGTTTTGTCAGGACTACCGTATCTAAAGATATTATGGGAGCAGAAATGTCAATTGTACTGAAAAATATTTATGCCCTCGGTGCCGGTATTTACAGTGGACTTGGCTACGGAGACAATTTCTTGGCTGCTTATATTGCAAACTGTGTCAAGGAGATGGAAAAGTTTATCAATGAAGTTTACCCGAATCCGGAGCGCCGAC
>Ga0209099_1002791_pt1 | contig 14901 bp, 9 predicted proteins | sample AD_JPNHW2_MetaG_FD_184430 | JGI IMG/M metagenome (GOLD analysis project Ga0209099, IMG submission 184430) | Active sludge microbial communities of municipal wastewater-treating anaerobic digesters from Japan - AD_JPNHW2_MetaG (SPAdes) (version 2) | ecosystem: Engineered > Bioreactor > Anaerobic >...
GTTTGGAAATAGTGACAACCGTGCGACAGGCTGGCTGCCGGTTTCACCAATTGCAAGCGGAAACTTCCGGTAATCGACCGCTACCGCGTCGGTGCTGATGCCGGTTGCGTACGTGGTGAGCGAATCTCCTGCGAGAGAGGCGACCCTGCAGTAACCGGGCGTAACATAGTCGCCGATATTCACATGCAGGGTGTTGTTGATCGTGTCGACACAGGAAGAGAGAATATAGGTGAAAAGGGCCGATCCCGGGTCGGGAACTACAACCGTATCGGCAATATTCATAGTGTTGAGATTAAAGGCGCCTATACCTTCATTGAAAACGGCGTAGAGGATGGAATCTTTAATGCCTGTCGCGTTACCGATCTTCACCCCGAGCATTATGTTGGAAAAACTTCCCGTCGCCGGATCGTAAACCGAAATGCTGCCGATAGCCGGCATTCCGTAAGGCGTTTTGTTGACCGAATAGATTTTATTTTTATAGTGAAAAAGGTTGTTGATGCCGATTGCTTCAGCGCCCAGATCAATTTCCCGGTCGAGGGTCCAGGTTCCGGGATCAATGACCGCGATTTTACCGACGGTACCCATCCACCCCCCGTTGACGGCGACATAAACCGTGTCGGCGGTGCAGGCAATACCGCCGCAATCGCCCGAAATACCCTCTACGCTTGCAACCAGGCTCAGGTCGGCCGTGTCGAGGATATCCACGAAGTGACTGATCAGCGGATACTGCTTGGATACGATGAGGCGGTTATGGAACAGGGCCAGTTTGCTGAGACCTGAGTTGGCAATGGCCGCCACCCGTGAAAAATCGTTCAGGTTGTATTTTATAATGGAATCCTGGGCGTTAACATAGGCAATCCCGTTATTGATCAGAATATCCTGGGCCGATTGGGTGAAGATCGTGTTGAAGGTTGTTACCGACGAGTTGACAGGATTGTAGGCCTGTACATTGACAAAATCATTGAATGGAGGCGAATATTCAAATTTCCCACTGTTGGCGGTGATGGTTTGTTTGACCCAGGTGTTCGATTGCTGGGCCGTCAGGTTTAAATGAATTCCGATCAGGATGAAGACCATCAGTGAGAGCGTGAGAGATTTTTTCATTGTTCTTACGTTTTAATGTTTGTCAAATTGATTCATCAGGTGATTATAAAACTAAACAGTTGCATTCCGGGAAAAGAGGCAGCATCTCCCCCAGGGTCGGTCCGGACCCGGTGGCAGGATTCCGATGTTTGCCATAAAAGAGGCGATTCCTGCACAAAAAGAAGAATTCTGAAAAGCCCTGGTAAAAGAAAATATAGGCATAGATTTTACTTTCATTGGTTACCTGTTATGGTCCTTACCCCGCGGACATAAATAGAGGAAACCGGCAGGTCTTCTGGCTTGTTCTGTTTTCCGGTACCTTCCCGTCGTTTACCGACAGTGGCAGTGAAGAGTGGAAAACATGGTTAGAACTTACAGCTGCGGGAACAGCTCCGGCTTTACACCGGATTCCCTTTTCACGACACGGCAACGGAAGTATCCGGGTCGCACCAGGTTCCTTTCGCCAACAAAGCTAATTATAATTTCGAAATGCGGTATAAAAAACTGTACTATTTGTAATCTCATAATACCCCGGAGCGATGCTGAAGCCATTTGGACACTATCGGGGTCCTTTGAGACAGTCTAACGGGCGCCGGGTTTTAGCACTGCAAACGCGCAGATGAGCAGGTAAGCCATCGCCACCAGGAGCAGCGCCATTCCTCCCGCCTGTCCCGTAGCATCCGAAACGATCCCCATCAGCGGAGGCATCACCGCACCACCGGCAACACCCATGATCATCAGCCCTGAAATTTCGTTGGCCCGTTCCGGTTTCCGTTGTAAGGCGGCCGAAAATATAATCGAGAAGACATTTGCAACGGCAAAACCCAGCACGAAAATCAACACGAGGATAGCCCAGGTGGCTCCCATCATCAGCATCAGGATCATCCCGATAATAGCGGCAATCATGCTGACGATCAGGAAATTTCGGCCCGATATCCTGACGAGGAGGATGGCCCCGATAAAGGCCCCTGTGGTACGGGCAATGAAATAAAGACTCGTACCCAATCCTGCCTGTTCGAGCAGCATTCCGGTACGCTCCATCAGGAATTTCGGGATGGTAGTATTGAGTCCTACGTCAATGCCCACGACAAAGAGGATCCCAAGGAACAACATCAGGATGGTACGGTCCTTCAGCAAAGCAAAACAACTGCCAAACGAGGAACTTTTGCCTTCGACCGGCTGTTCATCAATGGAAGTAAAATAAAGCCAGAGGGTCGAAATGAGGGTTATGCCGGCAAAAATCGGGAAGAGCATTTTCCAGTTACCCAGCGAAGAAGCTGCAAATCCGGCAATGACCGGCCCAAGGAATGAGGCGATGGCCTTGATGAACTGTCCCCAGGTGAGGCTGCTGGTCAGCCGGTCGCCGCGGACCACATTCTGGAGCAATGGGTTGAGGGAGACTTGCAGGATGGTATTGCCGATTCCCAAAAGTGCGAAGGCAATCATGATGACGGTGAACTGATAGGCGATCAACGGGATCAGCATGGCTACAAAGGTTATCACCATGCTCAGCGCCACGGTCTTTTTCCTTCCGATCGAATTCATGAGGAGGCCGGTTGGTACCGAGAACACGGCAAACCAGAGAAAGACCATCATGGGCAGCAGGTTTGCCACCGTATCGTTCAGGTTGAAATCCATTTTAACATAGTTGGTGGCGATCCCAACCACATCGACAAATCCCATGATGAAGAAGCCGAACAACACGGGAAAGAGCTTACTGAGAGAGGTTTCTTTTTTCATAATTGCTTGATCTTGTTAAGTGAAGGAAACATCCCCAAAGTGAACCGTATAACTGGTACAGTCATTGGGTATGACAGAACTGATTCTCGGACCACAAAGATAAAAATATCGCGGAACCCTTAAAGGTTTATCTTTACCAATGTTCAATTCATTTTGCTCATCCCATTTACCGGTTCCAACACCCATTTCAAATGTGGAAATACCCGGTACATCTTCCGAATACACGATCCAATTTTGTAGTAATATTGGTGTTTTATACTTTTGTTACAACAGGAAGATACAGTGGCAGGGAATCATTATTTAACAAGATTGTTCATTTTATAAGGAAAATATGAGAAATAGTACTGAGATTAAGAAGCTTGGCTTGGTTGGTTCTTTTGCGATTTATATTCCGGCATCGATATTAATGTATTGTATGACCCAGTATTTAATCCCCTATTTGAGTACTTTAACAGGACAGGAAACGATACTTTGGTGGTTCATTGTTGCAGGGTTAGGCATTTTTACGCCGTTGATAGTAACTGGATGGTTGATCTTAAAATCTGAGGGATATCAGTTAACTAAAAAAACATGGATTGAGCGGCTGAGATTTCGGAAAATAACAAAATCGGATTTATTTTGGTGTTTTGTTGGATTAGTTCTTGTTGGCATTTTCAGTATGATCATAATGAAAGGGTTGGAGTTTATAACCGGTAAATTTGAACATTCTCCGGCATTTATGACCTTTGATCCCTTGACAAAAGGCAGATATTGGCTGCTCCTAGTTTGGGTTCCCTATTGGATATTGAATATACTTGGAGAAGAATTTTTGTGGAGAGGAGTAATGCTGCCAAGACAAGAAATAGCATTTGGGAAACATGCCTGGCTAATTCATGGATTTGGATGGGGATTATTTCATATTGCTTTTGGGTGGCAGTTGCTAATCACATTGATACCACTGATATTTATTCAATCGTTCATTGTTCAAAAGACCAGGAATTCGTGGATTGGAGTAATAATGCATGGAGGATTAAATGGACCAAGTTTTATAGCTATTTGCTTTGGGTTGATTGGATAGAAACAGAAAGATTAAAAGCAGCAAACACTTCCCAGAGATCCAGGTAGACAACCGTTGGCAACAAGTGTAAAAAGCCGTACGACAGACAGATACGATAACGATAAAATATTAATAAGAGAGGATTTAGCTTTTTGACAGGACAGTGTAAATTTGATGGAAATTTATTTTGTTTTTTTCTTCCCACCCACATTGCACACATTGGCAAAGCCCCACGAGCCAACGCTCAAAACCAAAGCTTGCAAAAGAGCTGCAATTCTGCTTACGCACCAGTGCTAGATTGTTACTTTTGGGCTTTAAAAAATTGACTTAAATATATGGCAAATAAAATATCACTTTCACGATTAGAAACATTCCTTTTTGATGCATGTGACATCTTGCGCGGGAATATGGATGCATCGGAATACAAGGAATATATCATTTCAATGTTGTTCCTTAAACGAGTAAATGACCAGTTCGAAGTACATCGTGACAAACGTAAAAAATCACTTACTGAAGTTCGAGGAATAAGCGAACCAGAAATACTTTACGGAGAACTCGAAAGACAAAATGCTCCGGAATACGACTTTTTTGTTCCGCTTGCAGCACGTTGGAAAAAACTGGACGGCGACCCCGATTTCTATACCGATGACGAAGGAAAACAACAGCCATATAACTTCATTAAAGACCTTGCCGAAGAAATTGGCGACCATCTGAATAAGGCATTGGCAGCACTGCAGGATGATAACCTTGACAAGTTGGATGGTGTATTTAATCAGGACAATATCAACTTCAACAGGACATTCGGCAAGAACAACAAGCAAATCAGCGATGAGGATTTAAGAAGGCTCATCCAGCATTTCAATAAAATGAATTTGCGGGATGACAACCTGGAATTCCCCGACTTGATGGGCGCTGCTTATGAATACCTGATAAAACATTTTGCTGATAGTGCCGGAAAGAAAGCAGGAGAATTTTATACGCCAAACGAAATTGTAAGACTTCTGGTAACTATACTTGAACCAGGGCCCAATGCCGAAATATACGACCCAACCGTGGGTAGCGGGGGTATGCTGATTGAATGTAAAAACTATGTAGAAAACCGCTACGGCTCAGCACGCAATATTTCGCTTTACGGACAGGAAAAAAGCGGTACGGTTTGGGGCTTGTGCAAAATGAACATGCTGTTCCACAATATTTACGACAGCAAAATTCTGAATGGCGACACACTCCTGAACCCTATGCTCACTGAAAATGGAGAGCTAAAAACTTTCGACATTGTTATTGCCAATCCGCCTTTCTCTCAGGATTACACCACCACAAATATGAAATACAAGGAACGCTTTAATTTTTGGATGCCAACCAAAGACAAAGCCGATTTTATGTTTGTGCAGCATATGGTTGCTTCGTTGAACAATGCCGGACGAATGGCTGTGGTTATGCCTCACGGAGTTTTATACCGTGGCGGTGAAGAAAAGAAATTCAGGGAATGGCTGGTAAACCGGGGCTATCTGGAAGCTATTATCGGCATGCCACCTGCTTTGTTTTACGGTACCGGAATTGGAGCCTGTGTTTTGGTAATAAATAAGGCCAATGCACACGAACGCGACCATGTTCTTTTCATTAATGCCGACAGGGAATACAAAGAAGGTAAAAACCAAAACAAATTGCGCCCCGAAGACCTTGAAAAAATTGCATACACCTATCGCAATAAAACCGTAACACCAAAATACAGTAAACTGGTTGCTAAGAACAAAGTAATTGATGAATTAAATAACCTTGAAAATGAGGATTTTAATTTTAATATCCGCCGTTTTGTTGACAACGCCCCATCATCCGAACCACAAGATGTTCACGCACATCTACATGGCGGAATTCCCGAGAACGAGGTAAAAGCTTTAAAAACCCGGTTCGATTGCTACAGCCCGTTGGAGGAAAAACTCTTTGAACCAGCTCCCTCTCTGAAGGAGAGGGCGGGGGGTGAGGTCTATCTGAAATTCAAAGATAGCATTGCTACAGCAGAACACATAAAAACACTATTTGTCGAAAGCGAAGAAATTAAATCGGCACACTACAAATACGCCATTACCATTAATGAGTGGTGGCAGCAACAAATTCAGGCTATAGAAAAACTTCCCGAAGGCAAAACAAATATTTTTGACCTGTATCACCAATTTTCCCAATCTCTTACGGCTAAACTCCGTTTTAACGGCAATCATGAAAATCATGCTCATCAGATAAATCAAGGTTCAGACATTCTCGACGATTTTAAATGCCGTGGTTCTTTTGCTGCTTATTGGAGCAGCATTGCCAACGATATTAAAAGCGTTATTGCAAGCGGTTGGAATGCAGAACTTATACCAGATGACGAAATCCTGCAAAGCCAGTTCCCCGAAGTGCTTAAAGAATTAAAAGACAACGAAATCCGCCGTGATGAGATACAAGCCATGTTCGACGAAGTGAACGAGCTGGACGACGATGTGTGGAACGAAGAAGATTACGAAGTATGGCGGGCTAAAGAATTAAAAGAGCATAAAGATGCCATAAAAGAGCTGAAAGGCGAACGCAAAGAGGCGGATAAAGAATACAAAAACCTGCTGAAACGGATAAAAGCTAACGAAAAAACATTAAAACAGCAACCCGACTTAGCCAGCGAAATAGCAAGCCTGAAAAAAGAAGCAGAAAAGCAGCTTGCCGAAGTGCAACGGCTCGATGTAATAATTGAAACGGACGAAAACCGTATAGCCAGACACACCGAGCTGGAAGAAGAACTGAAAGTGTGCAAACGCAAAATAAAGGAAATAAAAGACCGCAAACAGGCATTGGTTGACCAGGCACGTTTGCTTATTACACCCGAAGAAGCCAAAGAACTGATAATGGCACGCTGGCTGCGAACATTGCAACAAACCGTAAACGACTATTTGCAGACCCACCAACGACAACTATTGCAAGGCGTTGAAAACCTCTGGGATAAATACACCACCACCCTAAACAGCATTTTGGGTGAAAGGGAAAAGGAAACCACATTGTTGAACCAATTTTTAGTTGAGTTGGGGTATGAATAATATGCGTAAAAAGGAATTGTTTAAGCTTGCTGAAATCAGAGTAAGCAATGTGGATAAAAAAATCTATCCAGATAAAGAATTAGTTAAGCTTTGTAATTACATGGATGTTTACAATAACGATTATATTAACTCAAATCTTTCGTATTCTATTGGCTCCGCAGACGCAAATGAACTCCTGAGATTCGGATTGAAAAAGAACGATGTAATTATTACAAAGGATTCTGAAACGCCTGATGATATTGCAATATCTTCAATTGTTACAGAGGATATTGTGAATCTTGTTTGTGGCTATCATTTAGCTATCATTCGTCCAAATTCAGATGAATTAGACGGAATGTTTTTAATGTTTAAGCTAAAAGACAATGAAATAGTACGATATTTTTCAAATGCTGCAAAAGGTAGTACTCGCTTTGGTTTATCTATCGGAGACATTGAAAATGTTATAGTAAAATATCCATCTTTACCTGAACAATACCGCATTGCCCACATCCTTTCCACCTGTGATGCTGTGATTGAAAAAACCCAAACCGCTGTAGCCAAATACAAAGCCATAAAACAAGGCATGTTGCACGATTTGTTCACCCGTGGCATTGATATACGAACCGGCAAACTCCGCCCCCGCTGCCAAGATGCACCGGAATTGTATAAGGAAAGTAAGTTGGGGTGGATTCCGAAGGAGTGGGATTGTGAAGGACTAAGTTCTGTCGTTGAAATTATCAGTGGAGGAACTCCTTCAACTCAGGTAAAAGAATATTGGAATGGAGAAATTCCTTGGTTGTCCGTTGATGATTTTAATACAGGAAATAGATACGCATCCAATGCTGCAAAGAAAATTACTGATGAAGGATTTAAAAACTCTGCAACTAATATGCTTTTACCAGGAATGTTAATTATTTCAGCTAGAGGAACAGTTGGAGTAATTTCTCAAATGAAAATACCAATGGCATTTAATCAATCTTGCTATGGCTTAAACTCAACCAACAAATACTTAAGCAATGATTTTCTTTATTACTTTCTGACATACTTTATTCGGTTCATAGGCTTCAATTCTTATGGAAGTGTATTTGATGTTATTACTAGGAACTCATTTGATGAAGTGTTTATACCTATCAACAAAAAATCTGATGAGCAAAGATTGATTGTAGAAAGGTTAACAGCTATTGACAACAAACTCCAAACCGAGCAAACCTACCTTCAGAAAATGCAGCAACTGAAAAAGGGTTTGATGGAGGATTTGTTGAGTGGGAGGAAAAAAGTGTCTGAACCTTTGATTAACCAAATTAATTGATTGACTATGATTGATGAAAATCAGCCAATAAAATCAGATGCATCACGGAAATCAAAAAAATCAGTGGTTCAGACAGCTTACAAATATTCAGAGTTGACCGGGAAAATTATAGGCTGTGCAATGGAAGTACACAAAAGGTTAGGTAATGGTTTTCGGGAAGTGATTTATCAAAGAGCTTTGGAAATAGAGTTGAGATTGGAAGGAATTGAATTCAGCCGGGAACATGAAATGCCAATATTTTACAGAGAAGAGCAAATAGGAACCAGGAGAGTTGATTTTTTGGTAGGAGCTGTGGTTTCTGTTGAACTCAAGGCGTTAACCAAATTAGAAGATGTTCATTTGGCTCAGGCAATCAATTACCTTGAAGCTTACAATCTTGAAATTGGCCTGCTTATAAATTTTGGAGCAAAGAGTTTGGAATACCGACGACTGATTAACCCAAAATATAATCAGCTTAGTCAAATCAATCACCGATAATCAAAGGTTCAGACGATGAATTCCACCGCAGAAGAATTATTTGATATCCTCAATGATACGGATGAGTGCCCATGGATAGAAGCCAAAGGCATTGGAGACACTACGACTTCCATTATGGAAACAGTATGCTCGTACTCCAATGAACCCGGCTTAGGCGGTGGTTATATTTTAATGAGCATCAGTGCTGATGATTCGGCCACAGCCGCAACTCATTACAAAGTTGACCCCATGCCCGACCCCGATAAAATTCAAAGCGACATCGCCACCCAATGTGCCAGCATGTTTAATATTCCCGTACGTCCAGCCATGACTATTGAGAAAATTTATGGAATGCCTGTATTAAAAATTCGGATTGATGAATTACCTGCTAAGTTTAAGCCACTCTATTTTAAGAAAGATAAATTGCCTTTTGGAGCACTGCGAAGAATCGGCAGCACCGACCAGCATTGCACCGATGATGATATGCATGTGTTTTATCAGGACATCGGTAGTTACGACCAAACACCTGTGAAAGGAACATCTATTGCAGATGTTGATGAAAATGCTTTAAAGCGTTACCGTTTGCTTCGTGAAAAAGTTAATCCTGCTGCCGAAGAACTCACATACTCAGACAACGAATTACTGGAAGCTTTGGGGTGTGTTAATAAGGAGAATCCAATTGAGTTGGACCTTGCCGGATTGCTGTTGTTTGGCAATTCAAAAATACAACGCAGTACTTTCCCAATGCTGCGTGCCGATTACATTCGTGTGCCTGGCAATATTTGGGTTGAAAACCCTGATGAACGATTTACAACCATTGATATGAGAGGCCCTCTCATTTTGGTGTTGTATCGTTTGATAGATGCCATCAATGCCGATTTACCAAAAGGATTTTTGTTGCCTGAAGATGATGTGCAAGCCGCTTCAACCGGACTACCCATGAAAGCGCTTCGTGAGGCAATTGTAAATGCATTGATGCACCGTTCGTATCGTGAACACCGCCCCACACAAATTATTCGTTATGATAATCGTATTGAAATCATCAATCCCGGTTTTTCTTTAAAATCAGAAGAAAAGTTAGGTCTACCCGGAAGTGAAACCCGTAACCCATTCATTGCCGCCGTTTTTCACGACACCAATCTGGCAGAAACAAAAGGTTCAGGAATAAGAGCCATGCGCAGAATGATGCAGGCCGCTCACCTGGCGCCTCCAACTTTTGAATCAAGCCGTGAAAACAATGAATTTGCCTCCCGTTTGCTTTTACATCACTTTCTGGATGCCAATGATATAGAATGGCTGAAACAGTTTGAAAGATTTGACCTTGCAGACAGCCAAAAACAAGCACTCATTTTTGTAAGAGAGGTTGGAGCCATCGACAATACCACCTACCGCCAAATGGCTGATTGCGATACCCTTAAAGCAAGCAATGACTTAAGGTTGTTAAAAACATATAACCTTTTAAAGTCCAGGGGCAAAGGAAAGGCGACCTATTATGTGGCGGGCGATGAATTAAGTGTATTACTTCCGGAATTAAGCACACCACCTCCTGATTTAAAAGCACCAGCTACAGAATTAAGCACACCACCTGCAGAAATAAACACACCACCCCGGGAAATATTAGAACGTATAAATGCACTAAACAAAAGGGAGCACGACAAAAGAAAGGTGGAATCAATTATTTTGGATTTATGCAGTTTAAAGCCAATGAAGGCTGCCGAAATTGCAAGACACTTCAACCGGAAAGAAGCTTACTTCAAGCGAAAATATCTGAGTGGCATGATTGCAGAAAAAAAATTGAAATACCTGTATCCGGAAATGATTAATCATCCCGAGCAGGCATACCTGACCAATAATCGAACTTAACCATGTCAGAATACATCAACGTTGAAAAACCATTTCTCGATAAACTCCGCCAGTTAGGATGGCAGGTTATCGACCAGGGAATTGGTGTTCCGCAGGAACCCGCAAAAAGTTTAAGGGAAAACTTTAAACAGGTATTGCTGCCACAGGTTTTTAAAGATAGTATAAAGGCGATTAATAAAACTCCCGATGGCAAAGAATGGCTTACCGATAAACAACTGGAAGAGATTCTTTCAGAAATACAGAACTTTCCCGGTACAACTTTACACGAAGCGAATAAAGCCATTCACCGCCTTTTGCTGAAAGGCACTACAGTAAACAAAAACAAACTTACAGGTGAGGTAAATCCTACCGTTCGGTTAGTTGATTTTAAGAACTGGGATAAAAACAGTTTCATTGCCATTAACCAGTTTCGGTTGCTTACACCCGGAGCAAGCCGTCAGGGAATTATTCCCGATATTGTTTTGTTTTTAAATGGGTTGCCGCTTGTGGTTGTTGAAGCTAAAGATTTTGAAGTGGCAGAGCCATTGAGCGAAGCATATTTGCAGGTAACACGTTATGCGAATACGCGCGAAGATGATTATGGAGTAAAAGAAGGCGAAGAACGTTTGTTCCATTATAACCTGTTCAGCATTATTACACATGGCAGGGAAGCCCGCGTAGGTACGATCAGCGCCGAGTTCGATTTTTACAATAACTGGGTAGATGTTTTCCCGGAGGAGTACAAAGTGGTGCAATTCCCGCCCGATGAGGAAAGGCAGGAGGTGATGATTCACGGAATGTTGAACAAGGAAATCTTTATTGATATTCTGAAGCATTTCACGCTTTTTGTCGAAATAAAAAAAGGAGTCGAGGTAAAAATTGTATCACGTTACAATCAGTATCGGGCTGTCGGTAAAATTATACGAAACCTGCGTGAGGGAGCAACACCCCGTGAAAAGGGCGGTGTGGTATGGCACACACAGGGCAGCGGGAAAAGTTTGACCATGGTTTTTCTTATCCGCAAACTTCGCAGCACTGATGATTTGAAAGACCTTAAAATTGTTTCAATTGTTGACCGTATTGACCTTGAAGAACAGTTGTCAGATACCTTGAAATACGCCAACGAATCGCTGTCAATTATTGATTGCAAAGCCGATTTGCACGAATTAAGCGACGATACAGCAGATTTAAACATTGTAATGATTCACAAGTTTTTGGCCGACAACAATGTTTCTGCCCAATCGTTAATTGATGCCGGAATTGTACCAAAATTCGAGAAATTTGAGACTATTAATAACAGCGACCGGATTTTACTAATGGTCGACGAGGCGCATCGTACACAAGGCGGTGATATGGGAGACAATTTATTCAATGCATTCCCTAACGCAACCCGAATTGGCTTTACAGGTACGCCTTTGATTACAGAAAGGCATGAAATTAAAACACACGAAAGGTTTGGTGGCAAATTAAATGAGAACGGCGAACCTTGGATTGACACCTACAAATTTGATAAAGCAGTTGACGACAGAGCCACGGTTGAGATAAAATACATTGGTAAAGTTTCCAAAGATAAACTGGAAGATAAAGAACTCTTTGATGCCGAGTTTGAAGACATGTTCAAACAAAGGACTCAGGAAGAAAGAGAAGAAATACAAAGGCGTTACGGTTCTTTTATTGCTTATCTTGAAAGTAAAGACCGAATTGCAGAGATTTCAAAAGATATTATCGAACACTATTACACCGATATCCTTGTAAATGGTTTCAAAGCGCAAGTAGTTGCATCGAGTATTGTTGCGGCTGTCCGATACAAGTATGAGTTGGAAATTGCTATTAAAAACAAAATTGAAGAACTGAAAGCCTTGCCTGATGGCGAAAGAGATGATGAAAGGATTAAGCAATTGGCCTTTTTAAAAGTTCAGGCAATTGTTTCAAGCACGGGTAATAATGAGCCTGGTTACATAAGCAAAGCACGCCGGGAAGCGTTGGATACTGATGCAAAAAATAGTTTCAAAAAAGACTTTGACTATGAAAAACCTGAATCGGGCATTGGTATTATCTGCGTTTGCGACCGGTTAATTACAGGTTTTGATGCTCCTGTTGAGCAGGTAATGTACCTCGACAAAGGCATGCGTGAACATGATTTGTTCCAGGCAATAACAAGGGTCAACCGCACCAAGAAAGGCAAAATGTTTGGGTTAGTTGTTGACTATTTTGGTGTTACGAAACACTTGGCTGAAGCACTGGCTATTTATACGGATAAGGACAAGGGTAAACTCAGTAACTTTTTGGATGTATTTCGTGATATCAATAAGGAAATCCCCATTCTGGAGGCACGTTACAATAGGGTAATAAACATTTTCACCGAAAACAAACTGAATGCGATTGATGATTTTTTAAATCAGAGATTTACTGATGGCAATGCTGAATTTGAATTTGCTGAAAGTTGCATTGAACTGGCAGAAAAGGTGAAATTCAGGGCAGAACTCTTAACATACTCAAAGAGTTTCTTTGATAGTCTTGATTTGCTTTTTAACACCCCGGTTGGCGGCGAATACTGGATAAGGGCAAAACGGTTAGGTTATCTGCTGTGGAGAATTAAAGACCGCTACAAAGATGAAACAATGGATTTAAAATGGGCTTCTCAAAAAGTCCGTCAATTAATTGATAAGCATTTACTTTCGTTAGGCATTGATACAAAAGTTCAACAGGTATCCATTCTTTCCACTGAATTTAATACCAAAGTTGATTATCTGAATAAAACTCCCAAATCAAAAGCCTCGGAAATGGAACATGCCATTCGCTGGCACATAAAAATAAATCTGGAAAAAGACCCAACGCTATACAGTCGTTTCAAAGACCGGCTGGAGACGATTTTAAATTCCTACAAAGAAAATTGGGAGGAAATTGTAAAAGAGCTAACCAATTTAAGGGATGAAATGGCGGAAGGTCGCAAAGAGGAAACAGAAGGAATATCTATTGTAGAAGCACCTTTCTTTGATTTACTAAGAGCAAATATTACCGAAACATCGGATGAAGAAATCAACAAAACCAAGGAGTTAACACATACATTGATTGTGATACTCAAAGAATCTGCAACGATTAATAATTTTTGGACAGACAAGGCCGCAGAAAGAAAAAGAATCGAAGGGATGCTTGAAGATGAAATAAGGTATTCAAGAATTCCTGAGCTATCTGTTAAAGCAGGTGAAATAGCAATGGAATTAATGAAACTTGCAAAAAACAGAGAATTTGATTTGAGGTGAGATTAGAAACCATTGATATCAGAATTGAGAAAACCGAAAGGAGAAAAACGGTTAGTATATTTATTGAACGCGATGGTTCAGTAAGAGTGTTAGCTCCTGTTTCAGCATCAGATGAAACGATCGAAACAGCCATAAAATCAAAAGAATATCTCATTTTCTCCAAACTGGCAAAATGGAAAGAACTTAATCAGGGAAGAGTTAACCGGGAATACGTAAATGGGCAATCATTCCTTTATCTAGGCAGAAACTACCGTTTGAAACTTGTCGAAAATCAGGATCTACCTTTGAAGATAAGCGGTGGTTTTTTCTTATTTGATAACGGTTATTTATCAAAAGCCGAAAAAGTTTTCAAGGAATTTTACAAGGAGAAAGCGTTGTTGAAAATTAAAGAAAGATTGAAAGTTCATGAAGAGAAATTTCCAACCAAACCGACCTCTGTTAAAGTGTTGGAATTGCAGAATCGTTGGGCATCCTGGACTCCAAAAAACGGGTTGAATTTTCATTGGAAATGTATCATGGCACCCGTTTCAGTCTTGGATTATATTATCATTCACGAAATGGTTCATCTAAAATATCCAAACCATTCAACAGACTTCTGGAACGAATTGGATAAAAAAATGGCTGATTTTCGAGAACAAGAAAACTGGTTAAAAAGAAACGGAGTAAAAATGTCATTATGAGAACGAGCCAACCCACAGTCGTAAGCACATTTGCAAGCCCGCACGAGCCAACGCAAAAACCAAAGGCTTGCAAAAGAGCTTCTGCCTCTCCAGCCCGAGTAACCGCCTTTCAGGACGGTTTTGGGATTGCCCACGCTCAAAAAAACAAAATAAATTTATGCTTCGTGAACCCGATTAAATAAGAACCTATGGAAAATAATTCCGACGAACAGATCAACGCCCTCTTGCACAAGCAGCGCACTTTTTTTGCAACCCATCAGACCCGGAGCCTGAAATTCAGAAAGGAGAACCTTTTGAAATTCAGGAATGCGGTCATAAAATTTGAAAAGCAAATCACGGATGCCCTGTTCACCGACCTTCACAAGTCGTACGAGGAGGCTTATCTCACGGAAATCAGCATCGTGAAAGGAGAGCTGGAGAACCATCTCAAAAACCTGAAGAAATGGGCCGG
>Ga0209099_1002793_pt1 | contig 14895 bp, 9 predicted proteins | sample AD_JPNHW2_MetaG_FD_184430 | JGI IMG/M metagenome (GOLD analysis project Ga0209099, IMG submission 184430) | Active sludge microbial communities of municipal wastewater-treating anaerobic digesters from Japan - AD_JPNHW2_MetaG (SPAdes) (version 2) | ecosystem: Engineered > Bioreactor > Anaerobic >...
AAGATCAGTTGTCTCTATTTGGTTGACAGCAGGACTTTTTTTCTCAAAATTCTATTATACTTTGCAGTATTATCAAGGGATACAGAAATAATCAATGTTATTTTCTCAAAAAGTTCGGATGGCTGTGTATTATCTTAGCCAAAATTTTCGAAATACTCATTAAAAAATTAAAAAATGGAAACAAACTCTACTTTTTTGCAAGCCGGTAAAAAGAACATCCTGATGTTATTCTTTTTTATTGGTTTATTAGGTCTTGGCGCCTTACAGGTATCAGCCCAGAATCTGAGCTGCCTTGTTGTTCCTTCAGGGGTTAAATATGCATATACAAACCCCGGACAATGCATTTATACGGTACCAACGGATAATAGTTTTGATGTACATTGCGGCAATGCTACGTCCTGTTTAATTGAAAAAACAAAATGGACTTTTACCTATGTTTTGGATGGTTCCACCGTTGGATATGGCTCAACTACCTTGAACGGAGTGGATCTTAACAAGGGGCTAACGGGCGTTACATGGACTGGTGTTTATTCCACTACAGGCGCAGTTACTGTTTTTCCTAAATTTTTCATTCAAATCGAGGATAACGAATTACCGCTTATAAATTGCGGTGGTGGCATCACAGTATCCGTTGAGCCCGGTATGACCGGCGCCACGGTAACATACCCACCGGTTACCGCAACTGATAATTGTGGTATTGATACTATTTTTATAAAAGCAGGGTTGGTAAGTGGTTCATTCTTCCCAATCGGAACCACGACAATTCAATACAATGTAATAGACATCAATGGCAATTCGGATAGCTGTACTTTTGATGTGGTTGTTTTGGATTTACCCCCCAAAACTTGTTGTACCGGATATGATGTAGATATTGTTAAAAGCAGAATTTCAACTTTTTGTACCACAAATACGGCTGTTGATTTAGCGGCAAAGGCTACTACATTTACTTGTCCGGATAATACAGCCTATAAATTATGTTATGAGAGCCCGACGAATCCTGATGTTGTTCATGCAGCAATAGAATGGACCTACTGGACATTAAATACCGATAATACTATTACTATTCGTACAACTTTTTCCAAAGCCTTTGTCGATAACACATACGGCACCAATGCCATTGGCTGGCCAAGTGGACATACCTTCAGCAATCTTACCGGATCAGACCGGCTGGCATTGGCCTTGTATGATAATAACGATGTAAAAAGAATGGAATTTTATATGGATTATCTTCATGCATCAACAGGGGCGCCATCAGGATATAAATGCCTGGGTGTGACCGGCGGCGAAGGTAGTATGGTTCTTGGCAATGCTAGTGATGTAATCAATGTTACAACATCATTAAATGAAAACTTTAATGTCCATGGCTATGTTCTTCCTGTCAACTCACCGGCAACGGATGCCAACTATACTCCTAATCCTGCATACCCAAACTGGATCTATGATGTATGGTACGAAGTTACCGTTAAGGCTTCTGCGTTTGGTTACGCCGGTTTCGGCAAACCTGATATTACATACATACACGCCAGCCCGAGCAAAACCGGACACAACAGCGAAATAGTTGTTCCAGTTGTTTGCGGTAGCGCACCAGGCGACGTCACTACCGACTATCGTTGGTCAACAGGGGAAACAACCCAGAAGATAAGCGTGAATACACCCGGCACATACACTGTCACGGCTACTGCCAGCACAGGCTGTGTAAGTACAGAATCAGTAGTAGTTACCGACCCAACTCCTTCCCCGATAACAGACTATGTGATTCTTGCCCGCGACTATGTTTCGCTGGATCACTCTACTGTATACAGCGGCGGTGTAGGTGTCACCAATCTCGGGACAACAATTGGCAAACTGGAAGTCAACAATTATTCAAGTGTTACTGCCGCTTCTACCCTTGCTCAGGCAAGCGACTTGTTAATCAGCGACAACTCTCAGGTTGGAACACCTATTTATGACGGAGCAAACATTCCTTTCCCGGTTTTTGAACCAATGAATTACGAAGCCACTAAAAAAGTTTCTATCCCTGATAATGCCACCGTATATTTATCCGATACGTTGTATAAAGAAGTGCTCGTCGGCAAAAATGCGACCATCGTCTTTACAAAATCCATTGTCAATATTAAAGATCGTTTAGTACTTAACGACGGCGCCACATTGAAATTTGCACAATGCGGTAAAATCCGCCTGAATAACACAATGGCTTGTGGCGTTAATGTAAATATCAATCCCGAAGAAAAATTTGTACAATTCTATATTGGTAGCGATGTTACATTCAAAGCGGGTTCGCATGTCAACGGATATTTCTTACTGGCAGATATAACAACAACGAGCGATACCTTATACCACCAAATGGTTATCAATAATTCAACGGCTGCTAATCCCGGGGTATTTAAAGGCATCTTTATGGCCCAAGCCATTCTTTCAGGACAATATACCAACTGGTATAAAAGCGATATGTGCAGCTATTGTCCACCGGCAACCCCTTCCACCTGGACATGCCCTGAAGACATGACCATTTGCGAAAGTCAGGAAAACTTTGTCCTCAGAGATTTATATCCCGAAGTCATTCAGGGAGTTTCGGTGATCAGCAACGACCAACCCGCTGTTTTTCCAATTGGAACTACTACCGTTACTTGGACAATTGTCGATAATTATGGATTGATCACCCATTGTACACAGCATATTACCCGTAGCCCGGCTATTTCAGTTATTATTAATAAGGACGGATTATTCTGCGAAAACTCATATAAGCTGAAAGCTACTGTAACAGACGGAACTGCTGCATCCTATCTGTGGTCGACGGGCGAAACCACCCCGGAAATTATTGCATCTGTTTCCGGTGGAATTTACACGGTTACAGTAACTACTCAACAGGGATGCGATACTACTTATACCGTCGATATGTCCGTTGATACTACAGACATGATCCCTCAATACATATTGTATGCAAAGGATAAAATTACTATTGCACAAACTACAATTAACAGCGGCGGACTCGGAGTATTAACCAAAGGCGGCGGTAAAGAGATTAACATAAAAGAAGGTTCAACAGTTGTGGGTACCGGGAGTTTTGTTAAATCTACAAGGATTAATGTGGATGCTGCAAGCACTGCCGCTAAAAGAATTAATTCTATTTCGAATGTTATTTTACCGGTATTTGAATGTAATAAGTATCCTTCTGATGTGAACGTGATAGTGCCTGTTGGTGGCACCACTACCCTGACCGATACAGTTTATAATACAATCACCGTTAACCAAAATGCGACATTAATATTCACCCAGGAGATTGTGAATATACAGCAATTGATTTTAAAAGAAGGAGCAACGGTCCGGTTTGCATATGTTTGTGGTAAACTGAGGATTAAATCTGCAATAGCTGCTGAAAAGCTTGTTACCATCAACCCTGAAAAGAAATCTGTACTGATTTACGTTGAAAACGATGTGTCATTTAAAGAAGGCGCCGATGTCAGCGCAATTTTCTATCTGGCAAATGCTGGTAAACTGGACAGAACATTTACCATCAGCGATTATATCACCACCAAACCAAATACCTTTGAAGGTATGGTTCTTACCAAAACTATCAATATTGGTAAAAACACCAGTTGCACCCTGAATAATTTCTGTTTAGGTTGTTCGGTAATAAGAATAATGGATAATACAAATACCGATAATACTGCTGATGTGAAGGAAATTTCGATCAATAATTCCCCTAACCCATTCACAAAATCCACCTCCATATTCTTTACGTTACCTGAAGACAATTATGTTACAATCGATGTTTATACATTGGACGGAAAACATATTGCAACATTGTTTAATGGCAATGCCCAGAAGAATCAGGAATATAAAGTTGATTTTGACGGATCAGATCTTTCTGCCGGCATTTACATGTATAAAATGTCGACCAACAAAGAAGTCCTGACCGGAAAAATGACCATGTTCAAATTATAATTGTTCATAAAACGTATAAAAAAAGGCTGTCTCTCAGGGCAGCCTTTTTTAAATAATCTAATTATTTTTAACACAATGGTAGGGAAATAAACCTTAAATAGAAATAAAAAATTTAAATAAATGCTTATTGTTCTTTTGAAAAAAAATAAAAAGAGATTCAACATAATATTGTTTGGAGCCTTTTTGTTATTATTTGGCAATCTAAATGTAGTTGCACAGAATATCGGTTGCTTTTCTGTATTAAGCATGACACGGTATGTATCTGTTGACCCCGGGCAATCCGTCTACACAGCCCTTTCTGATGGCAGTTTAGATGTAATTATTGGAACATCTGCCAGCTGTAAAGCCGAAAAAACAGCATGGAGCTTTACTTATGTTTTGGATGGCGCTACAAGGGGTAGCGGATCAACAACATTAAACGGCGTAAAATTTAATAAAGGGAAGACAAGTGTTATCTGGACAGTGACAAATAAAGACTCTGGTACTGTTCATGAACTAACAAAGTTTTATGTGCAGGTAGAAGATAAATAAACAAATCCACTTCAAAAGGACTGGGGTTTCAAAAGAAAATAACTTTCATACCAAATGCCTGTATTAGAAAAACAGAACATGGGATACAACATTTAAAATATCCATTTGTTTTCACTACTATTCGAAAAAAGTGTGTTCACCACTGCGGACACACTTTTTTTATTTCCAAAGAAAAAAAATTTTTTCTCCCCGGCATAAATGTCAGGACAAGTGAATCTGACCGAGTATATTTTATTATGAATGAACAAAATAAATTCAAATAAAATTTAGTGCGTTATATAATGACCAAGGCTTTTATTAGGTCGCTTTTAACAAGGCTAAAAATTGCAAGTATTTATTTGTACCATAATGTCGCCTCCCGACCTCCCGGCACTCCGTATTCGATACAAGTGCCTGTACGGGACAGGTAGGGGGCGGGACAGGCTCTAACGGGGCTTGCCGATCTGCGGCACCAGGGTCTGGGCTAAGATAGTAACGTCAGTAAAGTGCCTATATTAATTTGACCTTTAGCACCACGTGACTTGCGAATTTGAGGTTTAAACAAAATCATTATTGTGTTAACTCGGTGAAATTATTTTATGGCTCGAATTATTTCACGAAAACTGATACAAAAAAAGCCGCCCCTATCAGAGGCAGCTTTTGAAAAAGAGTTATCAAACTCTATTTGTCGATGATCAGTTTTTCATTTTTAATAGTTCCGTTACTTTCTAAGGACAATATATACATACCTTTTGAAAGACCCGCTACATCCATCGAATACGTATTCAATCCTTCAGAAGCCTGGTGCTTGGTTGTTGCAATACTACGGCCAGAAACATCATAAATCCTTAACACAACATCTCCGGCGTTATCAGAATTGTATTCAATAGTTAACTTGTCATTTGCAGGATTCGGATACAATGATATTCCGCCATTCGTATTATTTTCTTCATTGATAATCTTAAATGCTGATGCACTGATATTGGCGGTTAATGTATAACAGGAAGTTGCCGAATATGAGCCACTTACTCCATAAACCTTAATAACATAGGTCGCTTCCCTCTTGGTTGTATTATAAATAATACTTTCGCTGTTTGTGCCGGTATTCACGGATGTCGCGAGAAGTGTCTTTCCAGTGGCATCATACAAAGCCACATCGTAATTTGCAGGCAGGTTTGTCAGGGTTATGCTGATATTTCTTTCTTTCTTGGTATTTTTAAATTTAAAATAATCCACATCAGCTGATGTTCCAATCAGCGCATAAACATCCGTGTCAACCGGAATATTTTTTGCAGTTTGCACCGTGTTGTTCGATTCGTAATTATCAACACAAGCTACCTGCAGTGTGGTAAATGTTGTTAAGCCCGAATATTCGCCAGGATATACACAAAGGGCCTGTACCTGGAACTCATACGTTGTAGCAGAGGTCAAACCACTGATATTTGCTGATGTAGCTGAAGATACAATTGTTGTAAACGGTGTTGTACCCGACATCCTGTATTGGACATTATAACTTGAGGCACCGCTGACTGCCGACCAATTCAAAGTGGCAGAAGTTTGTGTAACGGAGGTAGCTGACAGGCCTGTTGGAGTGCCGCATGAGGCGCCTTCAACCGGTGTGCACCCATCGGAAATGCTCAAAGAATACAGTAAGCCACCCGGAACAAAAAGCGCTGCAATCCGGGCGGTTTGGTCCGGAGTAAAATTAGCATAGGAAATATCATCACTGTAATCCATAAAATTGGTATATTGTATTCCGGGCGCTGCTGGTGAACAGGCATCAAGAAGTACCCCTGTATGTGCACCGGAAGTAGAATTGGCTTGATTGGGAACGTCGTTGGCATAATCATTACCAGTGCACGCACCGGCATCATCACCCCATGTATGATTTAAATTAAAGCAATGTCCTATTTCGTGAGTTGTTGTGCCCCCCAGGTTATAGGGAGCAATAGCGCCGGTTTTTCCAAAATACCGGTAGTTAATCACCACACCATAAGTGGGGCTCACAACGCTTGAGGGATATTGTGCGAAACCGCAATATCCGCCACCCAGGTTACACACCCAGATATTCATATACTTTGCCGGATCCCAGGCGTCCAATCCACCTGAAGAAAAATATTTCATTGTGGTGCCAATATAAAATACGGTTACCGGCGTGTATCTTCTTTCAATGCCGCTGGTAGCTAAACCTTCCGGAGTACGTTTTGCCAGACAAAACTGAAGATTTGTATTTACTTTTAAACTATCGTCAAAAGCCTGCATGGAATGGGTGTTCAATCCGGCATAATCAGAATTCAGTACATTTATTTGCTCTAAAACTCTTGTATCACTCACATTTTCGGCAGTGGTATTATATAAAATATGAACAACTACCGGGACCGTTACCGTTGTTTTTGAATTTTTAATGTATTCCCGATTGTTTTCAATCCATTTTTGCAGGGCTTGTTCATAATTAAGCATACGTAGTTCCAGCCCGGGATCTTCTGCTTTTTGCTGCGTCAGGTACTCTGTAGTTCCGCATTTGCGGTGTAAGACCTGCGCTTGGGTATTAATGTATCCAAACATTAATGCGATTAAAATAATGAAATGTTTTTTCATATTTAGATTTTTAAATGATTATTCAACAAAAATAAGATAAAATAAATGAAAAGTCAAGCTTTATTTTAATTATTTTCATACTAACTCTGATAAAACACATACAAACAATAAAATACAGATTAATAAAATATTAAAATAGTTAAATTCATGTACTCTAACTATAATATTACCCCATGATTCCGGAGCCATCCCGATGATTTGCTAACCCATCAAAGGAATCAGGCAATTCAAAAACAGAAGGGAGTAACATGAAAAGAAACAGGATTCCAATTTTTGGCACTTTTGTGCCAGAAAAATCTAAAAATACTATTTGAACGGAAGCCTGTGTTTAAATCGAAAAATCTGGTTTATATACCTGTCTGTTCGACGGCGGCAGGCATGCATGCAGAGAAAAACCGGAATTTACTGTAAAGCACACCCCGCTATATACACGGGAGATCACAAAGAGAATAAAAATTTTTATACTAAAAACAGCGTCATAATAAATTCTTTTTCCCGACAGATTGCGTTATTAGAATTCGTTCACATTCATGTATCAACACAATGCATTTTTATATTTATTTTCACTGTTGTCCGGTAATATTTAAGAATATTAAAGGATGTAAATAAATGAATTCTTCTTTTCCCTCATATTCTAAAGTAAAAATTGATTTTCAGCAATTTACATCCTTTAGGGCCAAGGTGAAATAAATTGATGAAAAGTAATTCTTTCAATAAAAATATAAGGTCATATTTATTTATGATGCTCGAAAATTTGATATAGCAAGGCTTTTCATAAATTTACAACTTTTTTACCGGCCAATAGTGATTTATTTTTTTGAATAAATACATTTTTTTTAACGTAAAAAGCTCACTTAACCGCATTAAAAAAAATGATAAAGCACAATTTTAATAACGAAACGCACAAATTAATTATAATAAAATATTTTGGTATAATGATAAGTTTTTCATTTGTTGTTTAACTTTTTTATCAACAAACACATTTTCAAATATCTGATTATTAATGCAAAACGAATGTTGATATGTAGGAACATTAATTTTTAATTTTTTATCTTGACTTGGAGACATTTTTTTATTAACTTTGTCTGATTTCAATATTGTTACATGGCAAATATTTTAGGGTTTGTCGTGTTTTTTTAGTAAACAGATAAAGCAATATTTAATGTATAACATTGAAAAAAATAAAGCCCTTGGAATCAATAAGTTCAAACTGCTGATTTGCATATTTTGTTTTTTAATACTAAGTTTTTTAGACGGTCATTCTCAAAATATAGGCATCAATTATGACGGACTGGCGCCCCATTCGTCTGCTTTGTTAGACTTAAGAAGCAAAAACAGAGGCCTGCTGATCCCAAGAATATCGCTTAATTCAGTAACAGATGGCCTGACTATTCCCAGCCCTGCCCATACCTTATTGATATATAATACCAATCCGGCAGTTGATGTCGGAGAAACTTTTTATTATAACGAAGGTGATTCTATCAACCCCCACTGGGTACCTTTTACCTTTAAATACAATGCCTGGCATACCATTGGAAATGCAGGAACCAACCCCGGCACCGGCCCCGGACAAAATTTTCTTGGAACGATTGATAATATGGATTTTATAATTGCAACAACAAGCACTAAGCGGATGTGGTTCGACAAAAATGGCGGCATTTCTGCCCCGACAGCTACTATCACCAGCCTTGCCACCGGCTTAAGCGGCTTGAAAATAACCGTGGATTCCCTTTCAAACGGCAAGGGATTAGATTTATCGTCCACCTCGACAAAGGCGCCTTCCGATGATCAAAGCATTATGCTTACTATTAATAAATCTGGTACTAATCAAGGACATAATCACCTTGCTATGGGCATCCGAACAGACATGTCAAACACAGGAATTGATGATTCTCCATCAAACTACATATATACAAGAAATTATGGCGGTGTTTTCAATTCAAGCAAAGCTCGTTTCTGTGTAGGTACAGAGGGATCCGTATTTGGGAACATTGACTTCAGTGCTGACACCAATCACCAAATGCTCACTGCAGCCACATTTAACGTTTTCCCGGGAGACCCGAATACAAATCCCGTTTCTCGAAATATGGCAATTGAAGCAATATCTTCGGGGACCGTATCTAAACAATTCGGGCTATTTGTTGATATAACAGGCGGTACTACATCTAATAATGGAGTAATTGTTCAATCAAACTCGGTAGGCTCATCGGCAAGTTATGGCATTAGTTCGGTAATCAATGGTTCCGGCTCATCCTTTCATAATTACGCTGGATTTTTCGAAAGCGAGGCAGCTTCATCAGATCCTTCAGGATCATGTTTTGGAATACATTCTGTTGCACAGGGACCAACGACCGGGGTAAATTGTGCCGGATATTTTTCTGCAGGTAATAGCTCCAGTGGTAAAAATTATGCCATTATTGTGCCACCGTTTGATGAGTCCGATTTTAAACACGAAGGTGGCTGGGTAGGTATTGGGTGTGAAAATCCTCAACGAATATTACAAGTTGACGGGACTGTTCGCATAGGAGGTACCCACAATAACGGCAGGCTTGAATTTTACAGTTATTTGAACAGCAGGACAACCACGCTTATCTCAGGCACACCGGCAAATAGTGTCAAATTTATTTTACCGGTAACAAATGGGGCCGCCGGTGATGTTTTAAGCGTCAGCGGCGTAGTGGGCGATACTTCCGTTTTAGAATGGAAGAAGTCAAGAAATATGGTTTCGCTGACAGCGGATGTAGCTAGCTCCACTACGGCTAACGCATTAAAAGACATAACAGACTTAAGTTTTGATGTAATTGATGGTGTTACATACCGGTTTTATGCTTTTATACCATATACATCAGCCTCTGCGAGTACCGGATCGAGATGGACGATTAACGGACCAGCCACAACACTTTTATATTATAATTCAACATATACATTGGGAGCAAATACACACACGATAAATATTTTATCAGCATATAACGCACCAGGAACAACAAATACAACTTCTCTTTTAGGCCTTAATATTGCGATTATTGAAGGGGTAATTACACCTTCTGCCAGTGGCACTGTAACTGTCAGGTTTGCTTCTGAGTCAGCCACCGTTGCAATTACAGCAAAAGCAGGAGCTACTTTAGATTGGTGGTAAATAATGATTATTAGAACTATAAAAGTGAAAAGCGGAAAAAACATATTATTTTTACTCTTACAAGTTTTATTCATCATAATTCCTGTTAGAAGCGCTTCTGCCCAAGCCCAGGTGGTTTTTCAGGGAGATGGCAGCACCAAGGCTTACATGGTGATGAATGGGGGTACGGCATCCGCGCCAATTTATTTGGTAGTTGATAATACAGACACCAATGCCATGATTCGCAAAGGCACAGAAGCGGGATGGGTTATCTCGGAAAATGAGTTTCACATAGTGCGTTGGAACATGCAAACTGACACGGGCGGTTATACCGTACCTTTTGGCGCAACAACGGGTGCAGAAAATCAGGAATACATACCCCTAACTTTCAGAAAAACATCCGTGGATGCCACGGATGTAAAGTTTGCCACATACGGCACCCCTGCCGACAATACCCTGTGGCCCACCGACGTAAATAATATGGACAGCGTTTATGGCGGATCTGTAACTGACAACGTTCTTGACAGGTTCTACTTTGTAGACCTTACTGGCTCAGCCACGGCAACTTTAGATTTTTCGTATCGTGCCCCCGAAAACCTGACTACAACCAATTTTACGGATAATACATTTGCCCAGCAATGGAGCAACATCACCCAAAACTGGCGGCCACCCACAGGCCCCGGAGCCATGGGAGTTGCGAGTAACACAGGAAAAGTGCCGGCCGGCGCCACTTCATCATTTTCTCAATCTAAAGTTTGGATACTTTCCCGGGATATAGAAAACCCCTTGCCCATTTCGCTGCTTGCCTTTGAGGCAACTTGTGATGGGAACCACATTGATTTTACCTGGAGTACGGCCACCGAAACCAATAACTCCTATTTTACTGTGCAACGAAGCATTGATGCACAAAATTTTAATAATATTATTGATAAACCCGGTGCCGGCAACAGCAATTCAGTACTGTATTATAATGCCACCGATAACAGCCCCTACCCCGGAACGGCATACTACCGGCTGAAACAGACTGATTTTGACGGAATGTTTTCCTATTCCAGCCCGATCGCTGTCGAAGAATGCGACACAGAGCTTTCGGGAAACAACGTGTATTGTAATTTTACGGATGGAAAATTAAATGTGTTTTATGAAGGTAAAGATGCATTATCTTTTACCGTCAGTGTTCAAAACATGATTGGCCAGCAGTTAATTTCTGAAACTTCCGGAACTCTTGGCAGTGCCTCGTTAGATGTGGGTTCCCTTGCCGTAGGTATATATCTGGTCGTAGTCCGCACCGAAATAGATTTGTGCACCGCAAAGGTTTACATTCCCTGACCTATGTTGTACCACAAAATAAAAAACCCTTGAAACATCTGTGTTTTCAAGGGTTTTCTGCTTATCTGAGCGGTCCGGACGGGACTGAGTAATATGCTCTATTTTTCATCGGTTTTTATCTTAATACCTATTTTTCAATTAATTACATTTTATCATTTCGCAGCACTATGCAAAGAAATGTAAGAAAATATCGGAATTGTTGTACCATTTGTTGTACCTATTATTTTATTTTGTATCTTTGTTAAAACTCAATATCAATGGCAACAACAAAGATAATACTAAAGAAGAATAAAGCAAATAAAAACGGAGAATTTCCTCTTTATTTGCGTATTATTAAAGATCGTAAGGCAAAATTCATCTCTCTGGGGATTACCCTACCCCCTCACCAATGGAATGAAAAGACCGGTAGAGTAAGGAAGTCACATCCAAATTCCCAACGGATGAATAATTTCATTGCAAAGAAGATCTCCGATGCCGAAGGCATTGCCCTGGTCATGGAAACCTCCTCAAAATTTGTCCCGTCAAAAAAGATCAAGCAGGCCATCCTGGGCAGAACCCCGGAAAGCTTTATACCTTATGCTGAAAAATACGTGGCGAATCTATTACGTTCGGGAAAGATGGGCACTTATGACAAGGCCAATGCTGTCATTTCAAAGCTCAAAACATATATTGATGATCAGGCCTTCTCCTTTGATGACATTACCGTTGAATTCTTAAAACAATATGAAGAGTACCTGCAAACAAAACTGCACAATAAAACCAACACCATCCATTCAAATTTAAAGGTCATCCGGCGCATTATCAATGCTGCCGTTCAGGATGATACTTTTCCTTTTGAAAAAAATCCTTTTCTCCGGTACAAATTAAAATGGGAAAATACTGAAAAAGCGTTTCTTACTGAAGAAGAACTAAAAAAAGTCGAAGATATGAAGCTTAAAGCCGGTTCCATGAAATACCACCACCGGAATATTTATGTTTTTGCTGCTTATGCCGGTGGGCTCCGTATTTCTGATATTTTTCAGCTTAAATGGGAGAACATCAACGATGATCATCTTTTGCTTTCTACTCAAAAGACAAATTCTGTCGTTTCCATCAAACTTCCGAAGAAGGCCCAGGAGATTCTCAACATTTATAAAACTGAAGATATAAAGCCCTCTGATTTTGTTTTTCCTTTTCTAAAGAACGACAGGGATTATTCAGACCCCAAATATCTTTTTCAATGTATTTCATCTTTGACATCATATACCAATTCCGATTTGAAGGACATCGCAGATGATTTAGAATTCAATCACAATATGCACTTCCATACAAGCCGCCATACATGGGCTACCCGTGCACTTCGTAAGGGCATGAGGATTGAATATGTTTCCAAACTGATGGGACATACTTCGATAAAAACAACCCAGGTTTACGCCAAGATCGTTAATGAAGAACTTGACAAGGCGATGGATGTTTTTGATATAGAACCTGTAATACCTAAAAAACCTAAAAAGTGATAATAATATCCCTGGGCATTATCTCGTGAATTACTTCATCAATTCACAGGCCTGATACCAGCAAAAGAAAGCCTCCGGATGTGTTTTTTTAAGTTTATTCAGCTTTGTATTAAATGGCTGTTCTATGATAATATCCCTGATCTGCTCAGTCCCTGCATATTTTTCTATGCGGTCCTTGTTTGATTTCACCAGCCTTGACAGGTAAGCGGCCTTGGCAGCATCCGTGATGGCTCTTTCAATATGGTAAGGCTCTGAGAATATATAGGCGCGAACCTTGTTTATCCCTTCCAGCAATGCTGAAAAATCGCCTTTCCCGTCCTGTCCTCTGGTGGTGATGCACAAAGAGGTTTGATAAATATCCTCCAGAACATCGTCAGCGCTGATAGCTAAGCCCCGGTACTTGGCTTCTGTTATGGCAAATTCATGAAATGTACTTCGCACGGTTTCCATATCTTCAGCCAGGTCAAACAGGGTTCCTATGTCATACAACTGTTTGCATATCTCCATCGTTGTGCTGTTGCCTCCCTTTGAATAAGGCACTCCTGTTGTGTTGGGTGCAAAAGCTGTCAGTTTATCTCCCAGAAGGTCCTCAAACCCCGGGACATCCACTTCTGCTGCATCACCGCTAACCATGATAAAAGGTGATGCTATCTTCACCTTTTTGATATGCCTGTATTTTGGTTTTTCAAACAGCACATCCAGTAACACATAATCCATGTCAAGCGCGGTCTTATATACCGGCTCATAATAAAACTTAAAGTGTGCTTTGTCAATCTCCGACTTGGTCTTTCTGCCCTGCTCTTCAGTTTTCACAAAACCTTTGTTTAAAGCGGTCTTTTCAAGTTTTGGAAGTAATTCAATATGTTCCGGCACGATGATGTCAATATCAATAGAGAGTCTTTTTTTGCTTCCGCTGAGCAGCATTAGGGCTGTTCCTCCTTTGAAAACAAAATCGAAACCGGCTTCGCTGAGTCCTTCTAACAAAGCATAAGCCCTGCATACCTTTTCGATCAGGGTTTTGTCGGCATTCCTGTTGTTTGCCGACACCTCCTTAAGCCATTCTATGTTAAATGTTTTTTGATCTATCATGTTTCAAATTATCGGCAGCAAACGCTACTTTGCTGCCAGCTTATTTGATATTAAAAATTTCTTTAATTCTGCTTTCTTTCTCTTGCGGTCTGCGTATCTGAGCATCTTTCCGGTATTAATAGGGTAACGTTCAAAGGCATTTGTAAAAATATGCAGCATTTCCGATCCGTGTAACGATACGAATTCTTCCTCGAAAAAAACATCCACAAGTATTTTCTCAATGCTTGCTGTCGTGATGCCGCCAAGCTCATATACTGGCGCCTCGCTGACCAGTACTTTTACAATGATTGGATTTTTCGATCGGATCACATATATATTCATTACTTCCTGGTCGGGCATCATGTAAACATTTTTGTACTTGTCCTGCAGGTTGTGAAATACTGATTCTGTCCCGTCTCTTTCTACATCAACAATAGTAAGTTTTAAAGAGGGGAGATGTTGCGAAAGACCTCGTATTTGTTCTGTATCCCACAGGCAATATTTTAAAAATGGAAATGATTTTTTTAAATGCCTGTCAAGGTTCTTTATCATGGGCGATACTACCGGCTCAAATGCTTTGTCGTTGCCTACTATGAACTGCCCTCTCCCGGTTCTGGTCAGAATTCCCTTCTCAATGAGGTAGTGAACCCTCCAGTTCAGTGTATTGCGCTTGATACTGCCTTCCCTGCTTATATAATATGCTTCCAGGTTTTTGGTCGTAAAGACTTTCTTTTCCCCGAAATAGCTGATGAGTTGTTTTATGTGATCTTTTGTTTCGATTACTTTATTATTTTGTCGCAAATATAATCAAATTATCGGCAGCAAAATGATTTT
>Ga0209099_1002798_pt1 | contig 14889 bp, 10 predicted proteins | sample AD_JPNHW2_MetaG_FD_184430 | JGI IMG/M metagenome (GOLD analysis project Ga0209099, IMG submission 184430) | Active sludge microbial communities of municipal wastewater-treating anaerobic digesters from Japan - AD_JPNHW2_MetaG (SPAdes) (version 2) | ecosystem: Engineered > Bioreactor > Anaerobic...
CTTGAGATCCGGGAGACCGGAACGCCCGGGAAAGGTGCCCGGTTCGAGATCCTGATCCAGCCGGCCATGTTCCGGCTCCGTTCGCAGTAAGGTTTACGGAGTTCTCGCACCGTCTTTTTCGTTCGGGAACCGTTACGCGATCCGAACCGCTGCCCCGCTGTTCCTAGCAGCCGTAACAAGCGTGCTTCCGCCGCCGATCTCCTGCATGTACGACTGTGCTGCCCGCTCGATATCCTGCATCCCCGTATCGCTGATGGCGTACAGCGTGGGTCCGAACGAACTCATACCGGCCCCGGCTGCTCCGGCCGCACGCATCGTGTCAAGGAGGCCGGTCATCTCCCGGGGCTGGAACGAGAGTTCGACTTTCTTGAAACCGAGTTCCTGGATCGCATTAACAGACGTGCCGAACTGGTCAAGATCCCGTTCCGCGATCCCGGGGAGCATCCGCATGAGGACTTCGTGGCAGAGCGTCCGCACCTCGCCAAGCGGGACCGGGCAGCAGTTTTTGAAGATCCCGGCTTCCCGTGTTCCGCTCGCCCCTTCCGGGAGCGCCGGGGTCGCGAGCAGGATACGCCAGTCGCCGGGGAAGTCGTGACGCACGAGCACCGGTGGCGGCCGTATGCCTCTTGACGCGGACGAGGGCGCAAAGCCGGTCTTCTCGCAGCCCGGCCCGAACCGGTGCCCGCCGTCCAGAATAAAACCCCCGTACTCGAACGCGGCCGTCCCGATACCGGAGGTCCCGCCGCGCCCGACCATCCGGGCGAGTTCTCCTGTTGTCATGGATTTCCCGTACAGTTCGCAGCAGACCCGTGCCGTGGCAAGCGCAAGCTGGGAGCCGCCTCCGAGGCCGGTGTGGGCCGGGAAGTGCTCCCGTACGGTGATCGCAACACTGCTTCCCGCGTGGATCTTTGCGAGCACGCTTCCTGCACAGTCCCGGATCCGCTGTGCGGTCACGGGGTCGCAGCCGCGGACTTCCAGCGACGGGCTTGCCTGTGCCTCGATGAGGATCGCGGGGTCGTCAAGGGCGATCCCGATCCCGCCGTCAACTCGTCCCAGGCTGCCGTTCATGTCGAGGAGGGTGAGGTGAAGGCGCGACGGTGTCCTCACAATCACCCGGCGCCCGTCAAGGAATTTGTTGTACGGGAACTGCTCTTCAATAAAGATGAGTGGTTCACCGCCGTGGATGATCTGGTACTGGCGCATCAGCAGCGGTTCATTTTTACAGACAGAAAAGATCCCGCGCACGTCATCCTTTGAGGGAGTTACCTGCGCGGCGAGGATCTCCCTCCGGGCCTCGATATGGTGGCGTTCGATGATCCTGCCTATCGGGATATCGGCCTTCATGAGGTCGTCCCGGAACTCCGGGGCGAGCCGGGCCACCGGCGTCTGCGATTTCGCGTAGATCAGCACTTCCCCGGTCGTGGCGTCACAGAGTTCCACGATCCGGTGGTTCACCGCATCGCCGGGTGCGATGTTGAGGCGCTCTGCGACACAAGAATCGGCGTTCACGACTTCCTGTTCCCGGGTCCGGACCATGACCGGGTGGCCGGTGACCGATTCTAAGAGCTGCGTGACCGATCCGTCAGTGCCCAGCAGAATCTTCTGTACCGGGGAGAGCCTGCCCACATGCTCCTCGATCTCTTTGAGGCGGTGTGCGATATCCATCTTCACAACCTCCATGCCGGAAATATTAAGGTTATTGATCCAGCCGGACAATCCCGGCAAAAACAGCGTTTGTTATTTTCCGGGGGTGTTTCGGGCACCCTTCCGGATCTTCCGGGGGCCGGGCGGGTGCGGTACCTGTTCGCTGATGGCATCGATGGCATCGGCCGCAAGCCGGCCTTTCTTCCCGATGACATCGCCGGCACGGAGCACGGTGACCTTTGAAGTGAGGACAAAACTTTCGCTAAAGAGATCGAGGCCGCCTTCTGCAAAATCGTCAAGCCCGATGGGGATGCAGGGCGCGTCCACCGGGGGCCTGCTGCTGACCGGGCAGACGCAGACCTCCCCGTTCTCCCGTGCGGCCATGACCACGGCCGGCCGGGTCTTCGCACCCCTCCACTCATCGAACGGTACCGAGGCAAGGATCACGTCGCCCCGCACATAGCTCCCCATGTCCCTGATAGTTCGGCACCGGGAAGCATAAGGCAATTGATTGGTTTTTTGGCCCCCTTCGGACACGGATAATCCCGGTGGCCGTACGCCACGGTTATGAGAAACCCTTTACGTCCGGGCGCCCGATCATCGCATCATAGGAATGGTGGTGAGAGAATGCAGTTTGCGGAATGCGTGATGCAGCGGTATGCGACCAAGAAGTTTGACGGGAAGATAATCCCCGAAGCAAAGGTGAACGAACTGCTGGAAATGGTGCGGTATTCGGCTTCGGCCTTAAACCTCCAGCCCTGGAAGATCAAGGTCGTAACGGACAAAAAGGTGAAAGAACAGCTCCGCCCGGCCTCGAACAACCAGGAGCAGATCACGACCTGTTCGCACCTGCTCGTCTTCTGCGCAGATGCGGATTATGACGCCTTAATAAAACGCCTCGGGGCGCTGATGAAGGCAAACCACGTGCCGGCCGAGATCATCGATAAAGTCACCGGGATGGCTGCGATGTTTGCCGGCAGCATGACCAGGGAGCAGCAGGCCGCGTGGTCGCAGGCCCAGACCTATCTCGCGCTCGGGAACGCGATCAACGGGGCAAAGGCGCTCGGTTTTGATTCCTGTCCGATGGGAGGGTTTGACCCGAAGGCTTATTCGAGGATTCTCAAAATTCCGGCACACCTCACACCGGTGATGCTCTGCCCGATCGGGTATGCGGCGGATAAGCCGGGGCCGAAGATCCGGTTTCCGCTCAGTGAGATTGTGTTCTGATGCGGGAGTCCGGTTCTCTTTTTTTGGTTTGAAAAAATAAATAAAAGATTAATTTTTCGTTTTCGGCATTTTTTTTGTAATTTTCATTTCTCTTTTTGTTACCGGAATGGGTCCAGTTCCTGCGATCGTAATTGGGGTACCCTTGGACTTTTTGGGAGTCGTTGTGCGTTTTGCCATGGAACGAGGGGGGGTCACACCAGGATCATGTACGACCCCCCCATCAGCCACCACTCCATTTTTCCCTGTTTTTTACACAAATTTCACGTCATAAATCTGGATTTTCAGATCCATAAAATCCTTACAACCTGTTGGGGGGTCGTATATTTTTTTCAAACGCTATAATCCTGTGGCCCGGGGGATTCTGTTCACTCAAATTTCCATCAGAAAATTACCCGGGCCGGCATATCACAAAGTGCCGCAAAACTACCGTAAAAATTTGGGGGTCGTACCATGATCATGCACGACCCCCTGTGAATGCCTGGCCACCGGAGCCCTTATCTGATCCCGGGCGAGAGTGAAATGAGGAATGTCTCGCTGCGACACCTGCGGGAAAAACGTCTCGCTCCCGTTCCACTGCCAGTACTGCGGCAAAAATTTTTGCGACGAGCACCGGCTGCCGCCCAACCATGCGTGTGCCGGTCTCGCGGAATGGAAAAAGACCCCGGCCCCGGGCGTTGGCATCCGGTATAGCGGAGGCGGGGCAGCGGCATACGGTGGCGGATACGCGGCGGCACCGAAAGGTAAAAAACCCGGGTGGCTCTCGTTTGTGACTGGAACTATACCGTACCTGAAGATCGCGATTGTGGCGATTGTGGTAATTGTGCTCCTCCTTCTTGTCGCCCTGTTCATTCTCATGGGCGGGTAACCCTCCAGGGGAAAACGGCCTGTTAGAAAAAATGGCGATTGGTGTGCTTGTCAATTATATCCAATTGGAGGAAAAATTAGAGAAGTACTGAGATTAGATACGAATGGGGAGAAGTTGCGGGTAGTTTGGAGTATAAGGAGAGTTCAGGCACTACCCCATCCATGATATATCAAAGGAGGAATGGTTATCACATTACGAGGAGAAACCACAGAATCACTGTGCCGGCACGTCATGTCAAAGAAATCTGTAAGATGCAAGAACCCTGCCGGGCATAACCTCAGGAGGGATGTCTGATGCCGGTTACCATTATCCGGGCAGGAACTATCTGGGACGGCGTATCTGACGCCCCACTCGGTCCTCGTGATATCCTTATAAAAGACGGTTTCATTAAAGAGATCGCAGAAAATATCCCGGTCCCTGAAGGTGCAGAGGTTATCAATCTCCATGACCGGATGGTGATGCCCGGCCTCATCGACTGTCACGTCCACCTGACGATCAGGCCCGAAATATCGCCAACCTTCTGGAGCCATTCAGGCTCATACAAGGCACTCCTTGGTGCCCAGGCACTTCGGATTATCCTGATGAACGGGTTCACGACTGTCCGGGATGTAGGCGACATGGATTTTCATGGGTATACGACCCGGGATCTGAAGATCGCCCTTAACCAGGGAATTATTTCTGGACCCCGCCTGGTCACCTCCGGCCACATGATTTCCTGTCGGGGCGGCCATATGGATGTTACAGTACTGCTCTCTCCTTATTGCGATACAAGGGAAAATTGCCTTGCCGATGGGCCGGATGAGATCCGGACTGTCGTCAGGAACGAGATCAAATGGGGTGCCGACTGGATCAAGTATGCTGCATCGGGCGGGTTCGCAACCCCATCTGACGATCCGGTCGAGGTGACCTATACCCGGGAGGAGATGGATACACTTGTTGCTACTGCTGCCGCGCTCCACCGGCCGGTTGCGGCTCATCTCCATGGCGACGATGCCGTCCGGATGTCAGTGCTTGCCGGTGTCCGCTCGGTGGAACATGGCGCTATGGCATCGAAGGAGACCCTGGCACTTATCGAGAAGAAAGGTGTCTATCTTGTTCCGACACAGTATGCCGGGGTCCGGTCAGCCCGGTTTGCTGACAGCGACGCATACTGGGATGAAATGGGCGCATCGCAGTTTATGCGAATGAAGATCAGGAAATACAAAGACGCCCTTCTCGAAACGGCACATCATCTTGCAAAAAGCAATGTCAAGATCGCGTTTGGGACCGATCTCGGAGTATTATCGTTTACCATAAACGGGGCAACGGAGTTTGGTGAGATGGTGGCAAATGGTATTTCACCAACCCGTGCACTCCGTGCTGCAACAAGTATGGCGGCAGAGTTGCTCATGAAGGATGATATCGGAACGCTTGCACCGGGTAAATGTGCAGATATCATCGCAGTTCCCGGAAATCCGTTTGAGGATATTACGGTCATGGAGAAGGTCAACTTTGTTATGAAGGCGGGGATCGTCTATAAACAGGCATAACCCTCTTTTAGAGCAGATAAGAAAGAGACCTATCTCCATCCCTCATCAGATTACGGGATATCGGGATTCATCACGCAGCATCGAATAGCAGAATCTGGTTTTTTCAACAGATCTATAATGGTGTAACCTGTAGTGATAAGAACAAATGAGCGGTGAGATTTTTAGTAATCTTGAGGTTATCTCTCTTTTATTTCCTCATCCGTGTTTTTTATCCCGTTCCATGACCCCACGATGTCACCAATAAATATACCGCAGATAATGGCAGCGATGATGACAACCACCTGAAAGCCGGCGCTGATTCCGGCAATGACCTGGTTGGCATTAAACATATACAACGCCTGGATGAACAAAAAGCCGGGAACCAGTATGAGAACTACGGGGAGTAGAACGGCAGAGTGGGGAATGCTGAACCTGCGGGCCGCAATCCGGGCATAAAGAGCAAGAACTATTGCCCCGATGAAGTAGCCCTGCCAGAAACCGAACATGTTCCCCCCTTGTACTCCCGCCCATACTAGCAACCCGCATATGATAACCAGCCAGAGATAGTCTCGTGAAACGCCAAACAGAATCGCATTACTTACCAGCAGAAGGGGGATAAAAACCCAGATAAAAACAGGATCTACTCCTGCAAGGGGTTCTGTAACCGCCACGGGAAAGAGATAATGGGCGATCCCAAGGCCAAGAATCGTACCCAATAAGAGTTTCAGGGAGATAAACAGGGCATTGGTGAAGTAAATGAGGCCGGAGAGTGTATCTCCGAAGAGGACCTCTCGCGGGGCGAGAGTAAGGGCAAAACCCGGAATATAGATGGTGAGAGCACAGACTGTCACAGCCAGCGGGTGTATTCCCGGCAGCACGACACCTGTGATACCTGCGAGGAATGCAATCACCAAAGAGATGAACAGTTCCGGGGTGTTGTTTACCACCAGGGATGTTCGGGCGGCAAGGAGTTCAACACCAAATGCGATGAGACCAAGAACGCCCCCGATAAACACATCCAGCCATGAAATACCCAGGATTACCCCGAAACCCGCTCCGGCAAGGAAGAATGCCAACGCCTTCTGATAATTGCCATAATGGGCAGGGGCACGTTCGATCTCTTTAAGCCGTATGAGTCCATCGGCAGGACTGACCCGGCCACCTTCCACCTCCCCTATAAGGTCCCGCACCTTTCCAAGCCGTGCCATATCATAGTTCGTTTGCCGTGTTGTGGCGATATGGATTGTCTGGTGGTGCATGTTATCCTGCCAGAGGGCGAGGATCATGGTATTGGGTACTGCAAGGATCTCCCCTTTGAGTCCCAGTACTTTTATGATATGCTGGATGGTTTTGTCAGTATTATGGGAATGGCCGCCATACTGATCGATAGCCTTGGTAAGTGCCGTAATAAACCGGACCGAATCGTCAAAATGGTGAGTATCCTCATGAAGAGGATTCATTTCATCACCAGAACCTGTGTCAGTCATATCCATCCACTATCTGTTGTCATATGGAGTGGTCCGTGAATGTGTGCCTTACCATCCAGCAACGATTCAACATACTACTAAGCTGATACCATATCTTTTTGTCTTATCCGGGTTAATGACCGCCGGTTGTCCTGCCGGGGTAGGGGTAGCGTGCCGGTATTTCTGTCATAAGATAGTGACAATGCAGGTTCCTTGTTCCCGGGCACCAATCAGGTGCGTGAGGGTGAAAGCGACAATGGAGATCAGAATCAAAATGTGCAACAACCGCACGATTTAATAGATGCCGGGAATGTGGATGGTCTTCTGACGGGTGAATTTCCTGATGCAAATCTCCTTTCGGATCTACAGGCAAAAATAACCCGGCATCATCCTGCCCGGCGCCCGTGTTATTTTACCTTCACGTGACGAACGTTCCCGTACCATGATGCATACCGGTCACAGAGAATTCCTCCGTGCAACACCCGTTATCGACCACGACAATCCGGCCGTGCGAAAGAAGGCCCTTTCCCTCGCCGAAGGCTGCACGGGCGATGCGGAGATTGCACGGAACTGTTTTATGTTTGTCCGCGATGAAATCCGGCACAGCTGGGACTACAAGGCAAACCCGGTCACGCTCTCGGCTTCGGCCGTACTGGAGCACACAACCGGCTACTGTTTTGCAAAGAGCCACCTGCTTGCCGCCCTTCTCAGAGCAAACAAGATCCCTGCCGGGCTCTGTTACCAGCGGCTTAAAAACCACGGCGATGTCGGCCCGTCCTTCTACCTGCACGGCCTCAACGTGGTCTGGCTTGAACCCTTTGGGTGGTACCGGGCCGATGCCCGGGGCAACCGGGCGGACGTGCACGCGGAGTTTACGCCACCGGAGGAACACCTTGCGTTTGTCCCGAAAGAATCCGGCGAGGCCGACCTGACCGGGATCTTCAGCGATCCGCTTCCCGTCGTAGTTGACCTGCTCACAAAGTACAGCGATTATGTGGATGTACGGCGGAACATGCCGGACGTGGAAGAGTAACGTAGAGTCGGGATGCAGGGTCCCGATCGTGGCAATACATGAGCCGGCACCGGGCCGGAACGGTGCGGACCGGTTGGATCTATTTCGAAACTGGTTTATATTTTGCAAAAATTAAATATTAAAGATTAAAAAATCTGAAAATAACGTAAAAATCCGCACCATGAAAATAAAAAACTGAATTTTCATGATGTGAGGATTTTCCGGTGTATTATCATAACTATCACAATCACCAGGATACAATAAAGATCGAAAGTGACATCGGATAATTGGCGATGTCTAAAAATCAGGTCGTTGTAACTTTGTATCGTATTCTCTATGTTGACGATGAACCCAGCCTGCTTGATATCGGCAAACTCTTTCTTGAGCGGAGCGGGCAATTGATCGTTGACACCACCACATCAGCTCCCGCTGCCCTTTCCCTCATAAATACAAAACACTACGATGCCATCATCTCTGATTACCAGATGCCTGGAATGGATGGCATTGAATTTTTAAAAGAGGTAAGAACGTCGGGAAATAAAATCCCGTTTATCCTTTTTACCGGACGAGGACGTGAAGAGGTTGTTATTCAGGCACTGAATGCAGGTGTCGATTTTTATCTCCAGAAAGGCGGGGAGCCGAGATCACAGTTTGCCGAGCTTTCAAACAAGATTCATTATGCCGTCATGAACAGGAATGCTGAAGAGGCACTCCGGAACAGCGAGCGCATGCTTGCAGAAGCAATGAACCTGGCAAACCTGACCAGCTGGGAGTGTGATCTCGACACGGGCATTTTGATGTTCGATGACCGGTTCTCAACTCTGTATGGTACTACTGCGGAGCGTAAAGGCATCACCCAGATGACGGCAGAATTATACATCCGGGATGTGGTCCACCCGGAAGATCGTCATGTCCTTTTTGACGAATATGAAAGAATCAGAAAAACAACCGACCCGCATTACGTATCGAAAAGGGAATACCGGATTATTACCGGGGATGGCGAGACCCGGTACATTGAGATGTGTGTCGGGGTAACAAAAGATGCAAAAGGCCGGAAAAACAAGACCCATGGCGTGAACCGGGATATCACCGAACGAAAAAACAGAGAGACGGAACTTCGGGGTGCATACGAGCAGATCACTGCGCAGGAAGAAGAACTCCGTCAGCAGTATGACGGTATGGTCACCCTGCAGCAGCGGACCGCCGAATCGCAACAGATGCTTGGTCAGGTACTCAATACCGTTCCGGTCCGGGTACTCTGGAAAGGTACTGACCTCAGGTACCTGGGAAGTAACGAACCCTTCGTCCGCGACGCCGGTTTATCAGTTCCTGATGATCTGATCGGGAAGACAGATTTCGATATGGCCTGGAGAGAACAGGCTGAGCTGTACCGTGCCGACGACCGGAGTGTTATTGATACCGGTTTACCTAAAATCGGGTACGAAGAGCGCCTGACCGTCGCGGGAGGAAACCGGATCTGGCGACGGGTCAGTAAAGTCCCGCTGCGGGGTCCGGGCGGGACAATTATCGGGATTCTGGGGATCTACGACAATATCACCGAGTCTAAACGGGCGGAGAAAGCACTGCGGGAGAGCGAGAAAAAGTTCCGGATGGTTGTCGAGAATTCACACGACGGCATCATGATTGTCGATGTGACCGGAACAATTCTCTTTAGTAACCGGGCGGCAGCGAAGGTAGTCGATGTGATGGATAAACCCGATCTGTCTGGTACAAAAAATATTATGGAGTTCATTGTTCCAGAATCAAGATCCCAAGTCCTAGAGGACTTTAGCTTGGTTGCACAAGGGATCGATACTCTCCCTATGAATTATCAGGCGATAACTGCCACTGGCCGAAAGATCTGGATTAAGTGCGTCGGGAAAAAGATCCGGTTCCAGAATTCTTCCGCCATAATTATCTCAATGAGGGAGGTCACCTCCCGGAAACGCATGGAGAATACGATAGAGCAGGCAAAGAAACTCAACCTGCTTTCATGCATTACCCGCCATGACATCAACAACCAGCTTCAGGTACTGATCGGGTATGTTGAATTGTTGCACCAGAAGGTGCCCGATCCCTCTTTTGAAAACTATTTTTCCCCTATCATGGAAGCAGTCAGCCAGATCAATGGCATGATCCAGTTCAACAAAGAATACGAAAATATTGGTGTACAGGCTTTGATCTGGCAGGATATCCGAATCCTTGTGGATAATCTACATAAGGATTCCCTGCTTGGACAGGTTACGCTTAAAAACGATCTTCCCCGGAGTATTGAAGTGTTTGCCGATCCGCTGATTGTCACTGTCTTTTTCAACCTGATAGATAATGCTCTGCGACATGGGGGCAGGATCACAACGATCCGATTTTCGTTTGAGGCACGCGATGAGGACCGGATCATTGTATGCGAAGACGATGGGGAGGGTGTAGTCACAAAAGAAAAAGAGAGGATATTTGACCGGGGCTTTGGGAAACATACCGGGCTTGGATTGGCCATTTCCCGGGAGATTCTCGGCATTACCGGTATCACGATCAAAGAGACTGGCGAACCCGGCAAAGGTGCACGGTTTGAGATTATGGTACCGAAAGGGGCGTACCGGATTGCCGATCACATGAAGGAGTAATTGATGGGCTTATTTTGGTTTTAGCCTCTCATCAGCGAGCCGGGACTCTCCTTTTGGCACAACCATCTCGAACCGGGCACCTTTGCCTGGCTCCCCGCTCTCCGTGATTGTGATGCCGGTTATCGAAAGGATCTCGAGGGAGAGGAAAAGGCCAATCCAAGCCCGGTATGTTTCCCAAAGCCCCGGTCGAACAGATATTGGTTGTCCTTTTTGATAATCCCGACACCATTATCCTCGCAGGTAAGGACAAGCCCCTTGTCGTTCTCATAGCAGAAAATGTGGATCTTTGTCATGGAATCTCCGCCATATTTCAGGGCATTGTCGATCAGGTTATAGAAGACCTTCTCGAACAATGGATCTGCATAAATTTCAAGATCCGACCGGTCAACCTCCACCCTTACCGCCCGCATGGGCAGGGCCGCACCTGCCTGCCGGACACTTTCATTGATATTCTGCCCGACGAAATCCTGCTGTTTATTACTGACGAAACTGGTCAACTCGTAACCCCGACAAATGCCGATACGGCACCTGATGGCTGCCCGGGTCTGAAAACCCGGATGGGGTAATGCGGCTCCCTGAGGCGCACACGTCGGACACAAAAGTGCGTGTTTTTTTGGATTTATACACAAAAGTTCTCTTTTTTAAAAAAAAGGAGCGGGTTTAGTAATTCTCTGTCGCCCGTTCGAAGTACGCCTTCGGATGCTCGCAGACCGGGCATTTGGCCGGGGCAGACTTCCCCTCATGGATAAATCCGCAGTTACGGCAGTACCATTTTACCGGAGTTTCTTCCTTAAACACGGTACCGTTCTCCATGTTTTCGAGCAGTTTCCCGTACCGCTGCTGGTGGTGGGCCTCGACGGTTGCCACCATCTTGAAGAGTTTGGCGATATCAGAAAATCCTTCCTTGTCAGCCGCAGCGGAAAATTTCGGGTAGAGCGTGCCCCACTCCATCTCTTCGCCCGCAGCCGCAGCGGCGAGGTTCTCCTTTGTCGTCCCAATCACACCTGCAGGATAGGATGCCGTGATCTCTACATCGCCGCCTTTGAGCTGTTTGAAGAAAAGTTTCCCGTGCTCCTTCTCCTCTTCAGCGGTCTGCAAAAAGATCGCCGCGATCTGTTCGTAGCCTTCCTTCTTTGCTGCGCTCGCAAAGAAGGTGTACCGGTTCCGTGCCTGCGATTCGCCGGCAAATGCCGCGAGCAGGTTCTTTTCCGTCTTACTGCCTTTGAATTTCATGAGATACGCACCCTTTTTTATCCAGTCTGTCGGCCTGCAATTTATACTCTGCTGGATCGTCCCAGTGTAATAGCCATCCCGGGCTGCTGCAGGGGATAAGATCAGAACGGCTGCTTACTTCACTGCGGGCCGGTACGCCTTGTTTGGTACCGTGATCTCGAATCTCGCCCCTTTTCCCGGGGATCCCGTCTCGTGGATGGTGATGTCGGTGATGGCAAGGATCTCCCGGGTAAGAAAGAGCCCGAACCCTGTATGTTTACCATACCCATTTCCGAAGATCTTCTCTTTTTCATCGAGTGGGATCCCGATTCCGTTATCCTCGACCGTGATCACCAGCATATCGGGAACCGTTTCGCACCGAACCGTGATGTGCGTTACCGTCTTCCCGTGTCGGACCGCGTTGTCGAAGAGGTTGGAAAAGACGTTACCGATCATCGGGTCGGCAAATATCTCTGCCGCTTTGCAGGTACAGGTTACGGAAAGGCCTGCAGGCTGTGCCGAGCTGATGAGTTCGTCGATCCGGTGCCAGACCGGAGCTTTTACACCCAGATCCTGATACATCCGCGTAAACTCGATCTGCCGCTGTATCACGTTAACGGCAGCATCGATTTTACGAAGGAAATCCGCAATGGCCGGTTCGGGTTTTCTCTGTACCGCAAGCTGCGTATACCCCTGCATGACCGTAAGCTGGTTTGCCACATCGTGCCGGGTGATGCTGTTTAAGAGGTTGAGTTTCCGGTTTGCTTCCCGGATCGCGTTCTCCGACTGTCGGACATCGGTGATGTCCTGTGCGGTCCCGATATACGCGACAAGTGTACCATGCTTGTCAAAAACCGGGGAGATATTCGATGTATGCAGCCGGATCGAACCGTCCGCATGGAACACCCGGTACACGGTTCCGGCCCGGGGTTTTCCGGTTTTGACTACCTCCGCAAGAAACGCTTCGCACAGGGAAATGTCGAGAGGGTGGACAAACATCTGAAAGGGTTTCCCGACAACTTCGGAGACCTGGTGTCCGAGAAGGGTGGTCCAGACCGGGGAAACGAACGTGAAAATTCCGTCAGGGTTGATGGTATAGATGATATCATGGCTGTTTTCCACGAGCATACGGTATTTCATCTCGGATTCGCGGAGTTCCTCTTCTGTTTGTTTCCGGTCCAAGATATCGTGCGAGACCCCGAGAACCCCGAGAACACGGCCTGCGGTGTCAATTACCGGGGAGAGGCGGACATCGATCCAGATCTTTCCGGAGGGTAATGTTTCAACAATTTCCTTCTGGAGAGGGGTACGGCTTTCAATAATCTGGTGGAGCAAATCGAGGCGTCGGGCCGCCTCCGACGGGAATATCTCTGTTATGTGTTTTCCGATAATGTCGTCGGCATTTTCATTCAATGCAGTTGCAGCAAGGGCATTGACGTACCGGATGTGTCCCCCGGTATCGATGAAATAGATCATGTCTAGGGAATTTTCCGCAATGAGCCGGTATTTCTCCTCGTTCTCCCTAAGTGCCTCTTCGGCCAGTTTCCGCTGGGTGATATCCATCAAGACCCCGGAATATACCTGCCGGTCCTCATGCGGGACAGGGCTGGCAACTCCCTGAATCCAGATGACCTCCCCAGAAGGTTTGATAAAACGCCCTTCGAACTGCCACTTCTGCCGGGCCTGCAATGCAGCCTCGATGGATTCTGTGAACCGGGCACGGTCATCCGGGTGGACATGATCTGTAAACCAGGCAAGGAAATCCACAATCTCTCCCGGGGTGCCGAAGATATCCCCTGCACGGGAACTCACGTACGGTATCCTCCGGCTGCCATCCGGCAGTGCATAAAACTGGTACACAGCGCCTGGCACGGTTGCCGCTATCTCTTCGAGCTGCTGACGGCGTTTGAGGCTCTCTTCTTCGGCTTTTTTCCGGGCTGTGATGTCGTGGAGGATCCCCTCAATGCCAAGCACAGCGCCGTCCCTGTCATAATAGAGATGGCTGCTCGTCGAAACAAAGACCGGTGTCCCGTCCCGGTGCCGGAGCTCGATTTCGACGTTCTTTACCGAACCGTTCCTGTACAGTTCATCGAGAAACTCCTGCCGTTTTTCCGGGACCCGGTAGAATGACTTTGCAATGGGTTTTCCCAGCAGGTCATCGGGAGAATCGTAGCCGAAAAGTTCCAGCCCGCTCGGGCTCACCATGGTTAACCGGCCCTCCCGGTCGGTTCGGTATATCACATCCTGGAGGTTCTCAACGAGTGACCGATACTTCTCCTCGCTTACCCGCAGTTCTTCTTCCTGCAATCGCTCCCCGGTCACATCATGGATCGTACCGATGGTGGCGGGTTTTCCCCGGTAGGATGCCAGGCCGACATCCATTTTCACCCTTCGTTTGGTGCCGTCCCTGTTGAGGAACGAACACTCGTACATTTCCGGCAGCCGGTTCCCTGAAAGCCGAGCATAGTGCCGGGCCAGTACCATCTCCCGGTCATCCGGGGCGAGACACCGGTCAATGGAGATCCCGTCAAGCTCCCCTTCAGCATACCCGAGGATCTCGCGGAAACCCCGGTTATGGAACACCAGGTGGCCGTCCTGCGTAATGAAGATCCCGTCCTGGCTGTGTTCCACAAGTGTCCGGTACTTCTCCTCGTTTTCCTGGATTTTTTTCTCGCTTGCTGCCAGTTCGTTATACTGAGAGCGCAGTTCTTCACCGGATGCTGCCAGCTGCTCGTTTGCCGCCCGGAGTTCCATCTCGGACTTTTTCATATCCGTGATGTCGCGGATGGACTCGATTGCACCGGTAAGTTCCCCCTTCTCGTTGAAGAGCCGGCTTGCTTTTCCCCAGAGGTGGACCGGTGGGTGCCCTTCTCGTTCAAATACGGTTTCTGCCGTGAGGGTTGTCGGTGTGTGCCTGGTATAGAGATAGTGAGCCTGTTCGAATTGCTCGTCAGGAGCAAAGACCAAGTCGATCAGCATGGGTCGCCGTTTCCCGTAGAATGCAACGGAGCACTCGTAGTTGCCCCTGCCAAGGATATCCGCAGCGGCAGTCCCGGTCATCTCCTCAATCGCCCGGTTCCATGCGATCACGGTCCCTTTCGTATCGATGGCAAGCGTGGCATCCGGGAGGAAGTTGATGATATCTGTAAGCCGTTTCTCCGATTCAGAGAGGGCTTTTTCGGCATGGGTCCTGCCGATTGCCTGCCGGAGCTTGTGTTTCAGCTCGGCAAACTGCGCTTTTGGCTCACCACCTTTCTGGAGATAGAAATCTGCGCCGTTATTGATGGCGGCAATGACAATCTCTTCCCTGCCCCTCCCGGTAAAGAGGATAAAC
>Ga0209099_1002801_pt1 | contig 14874 bp, 15 predicted proteins | sample AD_JPNHW2_MetaG_FD_184430 | JGI IMG/M metagenome (GOLD analysis project Ga0209099, IMG submission 184430) | Active sludge microbial communities of municipal wastewater-treating anaerobic digesters from Japan - AD_JPNHW2_MetaG (SPAdes) (version 2) | ecosystem: Engineered > Bioreactor > Anaerobic...
CCTGCCCGGGCCAGCAGGAATGCAAGGCCCCCTGCCAGGAGTGTTTTACCCGCGCCGCCCTTCCCGGCCACTGCGATCTTCATGCTTCCCTCTTCACCCTCTATACGCCTCTATATACGTGGATCCGGCATAATAAACCGGTTACGGTGCCAAATTCCTTTGTATGCACACAATCCCCACATTGTGCGTACCTTTTTGTGGGGAACTGCGCATACCCTATGTCTGAGATGAACGTGTAATGAAGACATTCCGCCTCATGGTCGTACTATTGATCCTTACTGCTGTTGTCATCCTTTGTGCCGGTTGTACCTCAAGTACCCCCCCGGCTGCGGTAGTAACCGCTGAACCCACAGCCACTGCCGCCCCGACTGCAGTGCCGACAATGGCCGCATGCGGAATTGAGAACTGCCACGGGGTTACGGTCATGTGCGGCCCGAACCTTGCCACGGCTTGTTCAAATGATATGGATGCGGGAGACAGGTGCCGCCAGTATGCCAGCTGCCAGGTAGTGGGCGGGTCGTGTCAGCTCGTGACTGAGTTGAAGTTTGACAAGTGCGTCAGCTGCGTCAAGATGTGCCAGAGTTCATACTATAATAATCCCAACATGCTCTACGACTGTTCGCAGAAGTGCTGACTATCACGTCTGGTGAAAATTACCTGATCGGGTCAAGGTGCTGGTGAGGTCAGGATCTCTCTTTTGCTCGCATTCTTTTTTTTGGTTGTGGATCTGCAGAGAGGGACTCTGGTCTCTCCCATCCTCTCCTTTTGGGTACACCCCACCCATTAATGAGGATAGGAAACCAATAATGCAGGAATAACGGTGACAGATGGCTGATTTAAGGATCGTCGGGACTGCACATGTCTCTCAGAAGAGTGTCGATGAAGTAAAGGCAGCGATCGAGGAGTTTAAGCCTGATGTCGTGGCCATCGAACTTGACCCTGGCCGTTTTAATGCCTTAAAAAAACAGGCCCGGGACCCGACAGTCGATGATGTCCTTGAAGTAAAGAACTTCAATTCGCTCCTTGTCCAGTGGCTGCTCTCCTACCTGCAGCGCAAGATTGGCGTAGATGTCGGTGTCGAGCCAGGTGCTGAAATGAAGGCGGCCATTGCAGAGGCGGAGCGTCTGGGTATTGCAATAGCTCTTGTTGACCGGGATATACGGCTCACCCTCCTGCGGTTCTGGAAATCGATGGGATTCATCGAGAAGATCAAGATGATTTTCGCGCTCGTCTTCTCTATTGCGGAAGTGGACAATGGACAAGAGATCGATATAGAGTCGCTTAAGGAGCAGAATGTCATCGACGCAGTCATGGAGGAGTTCCGCAAGTTTTCGCCGAACGGCGCCCGCGCCCTGATCGATGAACGCGACGCGTTTATCGCCCACCAACTTATCCTCTTAAAGGTGCAGCACCCGGAGGGCAAGATCCTTGCGGTTGTCGGTGCCGGTCACCGGCAGGGTATTACAAACTATGTCGAGCACCCGGAAACGCTCCCCGCGTTTGACACGCTCACAAGAGAGCCGAGATCGTTTCCCTGGGGGAAAATATTCGGGTTTGCGGTTACGGGTCTTTTTGCATTCCTGCTTGCCGCAATTGCGTTCTCCGGGGTCGGCTGGAATGTGCTTTTATATGCGCTCCTCTTCTGGGTGATCATTCACGGGGTACTTGCAGCCACGTTCACGCTCATTGCCGGGGGCCACCCGTACTCGGCCCTTACCTGCTTTGGCGTCGCGTGGATGACATCCTTAAACCCCATGCTCCACGCGGGCTGGATTGCCGCATACGTGGAGGCCCGGGTGAGAAAACCACCGGTCTCAGATTTCCGGAAAATTTACGAGGCGGAATCGATCCGCGATATGGCACGCATCCCGCTTTTCAAAGTGGTGCTGGTGGCTGCGCTTGCAAATCTTGGGAGCCTGCTCGGGACGGTCCTGTACTTCATCTTTGTCTTCCCGCTGCTCCACATCGACCCCGTCGTGGTGATCTCGACCGGTGTCCACAATATGTGGGCGTGGGCAACCGGGTGGATTTGATCCCGGTTTCTCCCGTCTTTTTTGCATTTCAGATATACCAGGGCTGTGATTTTTCCGGTATCTGTTTTATAAGGGGTATCTGTAGGTAATTCCTGCAGGATCGGTTACTAAGAACATGCGTGTTGTTGTTTTTGCTCTGTGAAAAAACCTTAAAGAAGAATTATTGAGGAATAGACTAACGCTGGCGTTTTTTGGTGACTCTCTGCTGTGAACGCGGATTTGGGCCGGATAAATTTCCCCGATTTAGTACTTCTCTATTTTCAAGTTGAATAAACAACCACCAAAAATTCGTATAAGCCAGATCTGGAAGCGGAAGTATCCTTTTTTGACAGCCCCCCCTTATTGCAGGAGAGGGTACCCCCATTGTACAAAGGTGACACCCCCAACCCCCGGGCCGCAAGAGGGGGGGTGGGTGATCATGCTTTTAAAAAATTGGTCGGGGGGTGGGGGTACCTCTCATTTTTGGGAGCGGGGGGTACCCCCTTAGCAAGAAAAGAGGCCCCTACCCCCACTAAGCTATCGGCCGGCAAAATATACCTTCAGACGACAACTCCACGCGAAGCACAGGTTTTGGAAATGCCGGAAAAGGGGAGTAGGGCCCCACTTATGCCCGGACAGGGGGGTGGGGGTACCTCTCCTTTTTGGGAGTGGGGGGGTGCCACTCCGGGCTGGCAGGAGGGGGTACCCCCAAGGGACCGGGAATCGCTTCGGCAAGTCCTATTAAAAAAATCTGATGTTTGCAAAGGAAAATTTAGAGAAGTACTGGGATTCACAACCCCCCGCTTATCCAACAAAGTACCTGCCCGACCCCCCATACCCCCATACTACAATTTCAAACATAATTACCGTCTTAAAAATCCCTCAAAAAGTTTCTTTGTTTCGCAAGGTCGTGGGGGGATCTGACGGGTAGATTTTATGTACAGACTGGAACCATGGAATCCCACAAAGAAACCAAATAGGTTTTATTGAAATCCCCAAAACAGGTTCCACGTATTGCTACGTTTCAAATAAATAAACAGCAGGTTATCATAAGCCGGCGGGGATTTTAACAGAACCGTTTTTTAATTCCCGCACTCTCTCATTTTCTGATCGATCCAGTCCTGCACGATCAGTTTTACCTGCTGCGGTGTCATTCCGGGCCGGAACCGGATTTGGATCTCAACTTCGAGCCGGTCGAGGAGTGGCTGAACTGTTTTAAAATAGGCATCAGGTCCGGCAAACCCCCCGGATCTTTCTATATGGATCATTACCAGTTCATGAAGGTGCGTAAATTCCCCCGTCAAATCAATGATCTGTTCGAGTGTCATACCGGAGACACATTTCGGGGAACTTTCTGTACCACATTCATCCGGTTGGCCATCCCGCAGAGAGCAGGGTGGTTCTTTAGGTGCAGTGTATCCTGTATCTGCCGATGAAGGAGGGGTTGAATTCATTTCCATAATAATTCCCCTGTGGTGCGTCCGCACCTGTACAAAAAACCCTCGTTCCTGCCGCAATAAAAAAGTTATCCTTCACGCAAGCTGGTTTTTAACAGTACCCTGCAGGCAGACAGAAACCGACGTTCATGTGACAAGCCTTGATATGCTCCAGAAACAATAATCCGTCTGTTGGATTTCCGCGTCCGGCGCTCCTTCGTGAAGATCCGGATGAATGGGGAGTGTGACCCATGAGCAGTACTGCACTTCTGGTGATTGAAGGGCTCTGGTGGACCCCGGAGCAGAAACCCAAACGACCCTCGGTGTTGTCGTTTCTGGAAGGACTTGAGAGTTACCGTGGGGATTTCAACATCTATTACTCCAACTTCTATGAAAAAAACGGATTTAAGCGGGCACTTTCGGATGACCTTACCAATACCCGGGAAGACCGGCTCTTCCTGTACGTCGCGGCGCACGGGACCGGCAAACGGATCGGGGGGCTCAAGGCCAAAACCGGCATGAAGATCCCGGCGATGTTCAAGGCCGTCAGGAATGCGGCGAACTACTCCAATATCGAGGGAGTTGTCATCGGTTCTTGCAGTGTGGGTAATAACATCGATGATTTTTTGTCCACTACGAAAAATTCGCGCATCGCATGGATCTTTGGGTACACTTGTGAAATCGGCTGGATGGCCTCGACGCTTATCGATCTCTCGCTCTTTGAGCACCTTATGAAACTCACAAAAAACGATCTTGCGGACCGGGAGAAGATCGCTAACGCCTTTGTCAAAGCGCTGGGCCGGTTCAACGGGGATTATGTGCTCTGCAAGGGCAAGGGAAAAAGAGCCGGCATCCCGCTCAAAAATGCGCTGACCATTGTGATCCAACCGCGCAGGCCGGGAAGCAAGGCGCAGGACGAGACCCGGTATGTGCTGGAAAAACTGGGGTGGATTAAAGAATAAATCGGAGTCTGACGGTGAATGGTTCGGCGTCGTCTTTAACGGATGCGTGCGATCTTTTTCGGTCTTTTAAAGATACATCCTTATGTGCGTTTCCCGGCCCACTTGAGGATTCCCTGCGCTGCGAGAAAACCCGTGGAGAAAGCGGCCTGGAGGTTAAAACCCCCGGTGTCTCCGTCAACATCGAGCACCTCCCCGGCAAAGAAAAGCCCGGGTACCAGTTTTGATTCCATTGTTTTTGCATTCACCTCTTCAAGTGCGACGCCGCCCCGGGTCACCATCGCGACAGACAGATCCCCAAGAGCAGAGATCTCAAGCGGATATTCTGTTAAAAAGGAGATTAGGCGGGTACGCCCGGCCGCAGTCAGGTGAGCACCGGTACACTCATCAGGAATCCCGGCAAGATCCGGGAGCAGGCGGGCCAGACGTTCGGGAATTCCAAGATCGGCTATAATGGTTTTTATCGATCGTGTCGGGGCACTGGAGATGGAGTTCTGGAATTCCCGCGCAAACGTATCGCTCTGTACCAGCCCGGCAAACGAGAGACGGATCTCATCGCCGGCCCGGATGTTGCGCGAACGGTCGAGGATCCCGGGCCCGGAGAGGCCGGTATGCGTGAAGAGTACGTCTCCCTGCCCGTCAAAGAGCTTCCGTTTCTCTCTCCAGACTGAGAACGGCAACCTGACAAACGACATACCGGCAAGGTCTGTAAAGGGAAAATTCATAATCATGAGCGGGGTGAGTGCCGGCCCAATCTCATGTATCGTGTGCCCGAGGGATGCGGCGATCTTGTAGCCGTCTCCGGTCGAACCGGTCTTAGGGTAGGATGCCCCGCCGGTGGCAATAACAAGATTCTTCGCAGAAACCGTACTATCGGCACTATACAGGACAAATCCTGCAGGGGTATTTTCAACCCGGGATACCTGTTCTCCACACCGCAGGAGAACTCTCCGGTTCCGGCACTCCCGGGAGAGGACATCGCAGACATCCCTGGCATTACGGCTCACCGGGAAAACCTTGCTCCCTTCTGTTATCTCCATCGGGAGGTGGCGCTCCTCAAAGAACCGGATGAGCTCCCGGTTTGTGAAAGATAAAAGTGCAGGTTTAAGAAACTGCCCGTGTGTGCCGTACCGGGAAAAAAACGTACGAATATCTCCATCATGGGTTATGTTGCACTGGCCTGTGCCCGAGACCTGAAGTTTTACCCCGGGTCGCGGGTTCTTCTCCAGCAGGAGCACCCGGATACCCGGCCCTGCAGCATGGATCGCACAGAAAAGGCCGGCCGGGCCGGCGCCAATAACTGCAATGTCATACTGTTCCACAGGTCATCTCTCTTGGACTATCTCTTTTAATTGCACATGAACATTACAGTCTGGTTATGGGATCCTTATCCCGCCATCCCCACCAGACCGGTTATTCATGGATGGTGCAATCTGATGGGTGGGCAAAAAAAGTGAATTATCAGTGACACTTTTTCCCGAACCATTCGGCATAATGCCGGCGCAGTTCCTCGGACTCTTCCGGGGTAAAATCCTTTTTTTTATAGGTATGCAGATGTTTTTCCATCTGCCGTATGATGTGTTCGGCATCCTGGTAATCCTCCACCTCAAGATATGCAGGTACTTTTGCCACTTCGTAGGCATTGCCACAGACCGGACAGAGTTTCCATTTCTGGAACCGGTCCACGTAAGTAAAAGCCCTGCACCCCGGACATCGGAGGATATGGTACATAATCATGAGGTGATAAGAGCATCCCTTATAAAAATATATTGGTGCCCTGGTCTATGCGATGGGATCGGCTCATCAGTGCAATTCTACAGGTGCAGGAATCCTGCAGGAATGATTTTTTTTAGTATTGTGTTCCCTGCCGGGATGTAAAATGCCAAACGAAATCCCTATATCGTGCGATCAACTCATAGAACCGGTACTATGGAAAATATTGTCGTCACGGGCATTCGGGGACTCCCCCTCATCAAAGCTGGTGATAATATTGCAGCGATGATCTGCGAACGGGTGAAGGTAGACGATGGTGACATTATCTCCATTGCCTCTACAGTGTATTCAAAATCACGGGGATATACTAAGCATCTTTCGGAAATTACTCCATCAGAGCGTGCAGAACGGCTGGCAAAACTCAATGGCGAGGACTCACGTTTTGTCCAAGCGGTGCTCGACGCATCGCAGGACATTATCATGGAGCACCCGTTTATCCTCTCGGAACTCCCATTCGGCCATATCGGGGTACGGGCGGGGGTCGATCAGAGCAATATCGATGATGGTATGGTGATATTTCTGCCTCCCGAACCGATGAAAGCGGCAGCCGGGATCCGGGAGGAGATAAAAAATATCACCGGGAAAAAAGTCGGCGTAATAATCACGGATACCTGCGGGAGATCCTTCCGACGCGGGCAGACCGGTCACGCCATCGGCTGGAGCGGGTTTACTGCCATCCGGGATTTCCGGGGTGACACCGATCTCTTCGGTCATGAACTTAAGATCACGGAAGAAGCAGTGGTAGACGAGATCGCAGGATTTGCAAACTTTGTGATGGGTGAGAGCAACAACGGTGTTCCGGCTGTCCACTTCCGCAACTGCCCGTCATGGGCCGGCCACGACAACCTGTATTTCTCAAAAGACGAGGATATCACCCGCCGGCTGCTCAAAGAAGCCTACCCCTCGTGAGGGGAAAAAGGATTGATCCAGCCCAGAACGATGGACCGGATTTATACATGCGTTGAATAGAGGAGATTAAAGATCATGACGATGATACCGATGACTGCGGCAACCACCATGACCGTAATGGGACTGATATGGACTGCCCGCCGGTCCTCGCTCTCGTAATAATTGACGAGACCCGCCGATGAAAGTAATCTTCCGCCTTGTTTCTTTGCCATGCAAATATATTTCATTTTTCGATATATAAAGGAGAGTCACGAGATCCCATGAACGTCCCGCAGATCGTATCCGGTCAGGCACTGCTTGGTGAGAAGCTCGCGCTCCGGCCGGTCGATATTGTGATCGAGCAGGGTCTGATCACTGCGATCGAGGAAAATTTACGGGCCCCCCAGATCTGGATCTGCCCGGCGTTCTTTAACGCTCATACCCATCTTGCCGACACTGTGGCCATGGACTGTGGTAGTACCGGCGATCTGGTCAGCATGGTGACGCCTCCTGATGGTCTTAAGCACCGTCTCCTCGCTGCCGCATCACATACCGAGCTGGTTGGAGCGATGAGGGCGTCCATTACCGACATGATCAGCGCCGGGACATTTGGGTGCGCGGATTTTCGGGAAGGTGGCAGGTCCGGGGTTCGTGCGCTACGTGAGGCGGCAGACTGCCTTGACTTTTTGCCTCTCATCTTCGGTCGGGAAGGCGGTGAAGAGGATGCGGATGGCCTTGGGATCAGCAGCACCCGGGACGTTGCCGGGGTGGAGCAGCAGGTTTGTGCGGCCCGGAAGGCTGGTAAACGGATCGCGTTTCACGCAGGAGAGCGGGATAAGGATGATGTCGATGCCGCACTTTCGTTTGAACCGGATCTCCTCATCCACATGACCCATGCGACAAAAAAACAGCTCCGTGAATGCGCAGATAAAGAGATCCCGATCGCAGTCTGCCCCCGTTCCAACTGGGTGCTGGGTGTCACGGCATCGGCCCGGTGTCCACCCCTCCAGCTGATGCTCGATCTCGGGTGCACGGTAATGCTCGGCACGGACAATGTAATGTTTGTCTCGCCGGATATGTTTTCGGAAATGTCATTCGTCTCAACAGTTTACCGGCTCGATCCAATAACCATAATCAGGTCCGCAGTAACCGGATCCCAATTCACCGGCTCGCCGTTCTTTATCCGCAAAGGTGAACGCGCAGCCTTCTTTACGCTGGATCCATCCCATTCTGCGCTCGCTTTCAGCCGCGATCCCGCAGCATCTATTGTAAAACGTGCTCCTTATAATGCAATCGGGAATAACGTTTTTAATTTGTAAACTCAATAAAAATGGCATGTTTGTTTTGGGTGATGCCAGTGTTTACTAACATACTCGTTGCAATCGATGGTTCAGATGCGAGTGATCATGCGATCGAACAGGCTGTCGATGAGGCAAAGGTATGGAATGCCCGGCTTCATGCCGTCTATGTGGTCGAGACCGGCCTCTTTTCATCACTCCCTTCAGATAATACCGTTGAGATAATGTACCGCGTTCTTGAGAACGAGGGCAATGCCGCTCTTGAGAACGCAAAGAAGATCGCAGCAAAAAGCGGGGTTGCCCTTGTCACACACATGAAACAGGGCCATGCGGGAACCGAGATCATCGCGCTTGCACAAGCCGAGAATGTGGATCTCGTTGTTGCCGGTTCCCATGGGAAAAGCCAGACCGATCGTCTGCTGATCGGAAGTGTCAGCACCTATATTACCGCACACAGCACGGTCACGACCATGGTGGTGAGATCATAACGGACATGCTGGTAAAAGAATATATGACCGCGGATGTCGTCCACGTGGACATCCCCGGCAACCGTGACGATGTTCTCAAGATCCTCAAAAGGACCGGTATATCCGGTGTTCCCGTCTTAAAAAACAAGAAACTTGTCGGGATTATCACAAGGAAGGATCTGCTGCGAAAACCGGAAGAGACCCAGCTTGGTCTCCTTATGGCTTCAAAGCCGGTTACAATCGGGCCCGACGAAGATATTCGCAAGGCAGCCCGGCTGCTTGTTACGCACCGGATCCGGAGGTTGCCGGTGGTTGAGGACAACAAGCTGATTGGCCTTCTCTCGGTTGCCGATTTGGTTCATGCAATCGCCCAGATGAAAATCAAAGAGGAGATCAAGGATGCCTACACGAGCACAACCTTTGCTCTCTGGGAAGATACCCCGCTCCCGCTAGTTGGGCGCGTCATGGAGATTTCGGGTGTGGATGCGATCCCGATCCTGAATGCAGATAGTGTTCTGCAGGGCATTATATCAGAGCGCGATCTCATCAGGAGCTCAAGCATTGAGGATTCGGTTGGCGTGAGTGACTTCTCCAATGGTACCGATGATGACGAGTGGACGTGGGAGAGCATACGGGACAACCATACGATTAGTTTTGGGATCTCCCGGGTGCAGCTGCCCAACCGGCCCGTAAAACTTGCTATGGTCAAAAACGTCGTCGCAGTACCCAAGAATGCTGAAGTCAGCGAGTGTGCATTAAAGATGCGCAGATCCCGGGTCGACCAGCTGCCGGTGGTTAACGGCGACAAGCGTCTGGTGGCCATGCTTTACGACCGTGATCTCATCCGTGTTCTCTGTAAAGAGGATAAGGAATAATACCTTTGAAAAGATGAGGTTGATTTTTGCGTCAGTGCACCGATAGCAACCTTTAAATTTTTAAGTATCATCTAATACCTTAAAGCGCTTTTAATTGATTTTTGGCGTTCATTTGTTTTTAGAGGTGTAATATGCCTGAACATTCCCAGGAATCTATGACAGGGACGACGACGGTGGGGCTGGTATTTGCCGAAGGAGTCATCCTTGCCACAGAGAAACGTGCAACCATGGGGTACATGATTGCAAGCAAGCGTGCAAAGAAAGTATATCAGATAGCAGACCGTATCGGCATGACAATTGCCGGTGGCGTGGGCGATGCCCAGCAGCTGGCCCGGATCATTACGGTTGAGTGCAACCTGTATCAGATACGCAGGTCGCGGGCGATTACGGTTGGCGCGGCCTCGACCCTTCTTTCCAATTACTTAAACCAGAACCGGTATTTCCCGTACTATGTCCAGCTGCTCGTTGGTGGTATCGATGAACACGGGCCCAGTGTCTACTCGGTGGATGCGATGGGCGGGGCAACAAAAGAAGAGGATATTGTTTCGACGGGTTCCGGTTCTCCCATGGCCTATGGTGTGCTGGAAGACCGGTATGTCCTGAATATGAATGAGGATGCAGCAATCGAACTAGCTGTACGTGCACTCAAGTCTGCGATGAAACGTGATGCCGGGTCCGGTGAAGGAATCCACGTTGTTGTCATCGCTAAAGACAAGTATCAGGAACTTGGCGAGGACGCGCTCAAAAAATACCTCGTCAAAAATTCCGCATAATCTTTTTTTTAGGACGTTTAGTATTATGTTAATTGAAGAAAGGCTCAAAGAGCTCAAAGACAAGATCAACGACAAGGTGCCTGCCGGCATCACAGTAAAAGAGGTTGAATTCGAAGGCCCGGAACTGGTTATCTACACCGATGACCCCAAACGATTTGCCGATGAGGCCGACCTGATCCGGGTTCTTGCCCGGGATCTGAGGAAAAGGATCGTGGTCCGACCGACAATCCTTGAAGATCCCGAGAAAGCAGCAACCGAGATCCGGGCAGTCGTCCCGGAGTCCTCCGGTATCACCGACATCTTTTTTGATCCCGATACTGGTGAAGTTCTTATTGAAGCGGAGAAACCCGGTGTTGTAATCGGGAAGAACGGGATCACGCTCCGTGATATTACCCGGCATATCGGCTGGACGCCAAAAGTTGTCCGCACCCCTCCGATTGAGAGTAGCACTGTAAAGCAGGTCCGCCAGTACCTGCGCTCGGTTAATGAGGAGCGAAAGCAGTTCCTGCGCACGATTGGTAGAAGGATCCACCGTGATATTCCGGGCCGCGATGACGCAAACAAGGATGCGACTAAGAAAGATCAGTGGGTTCGGGTCACCACTCTTGGCTGTTGTCGCGAAGTCGGCCGGGCCGCATTTTTACTCACTACCCCGGACAGCCGCGTGCTTATCGATTGTGGGGAGAAACCCGACAACTCCAATGGCGCCCCGTATCTTTATGTTCCCGAGATCCACCCTCTTGCTCAGCTCGACGCTGTTGTCCTCACCCACGCCCACCTCGATCACTGTGCGCTCGTTCCCCTCCTCTATAAATACGGATATGAAGGCCCTGTCTATTCGACACCTCCGACCAGGGATCTCTCTGCGATGCTCCAGCTGGATTATCTCGATGTCCTTAACAAGGAAGGCCGAAAGATCCCATACAGTTCAAACGAGGTCAAGACCTATATCCAGCATTCGATTACCCTGAATTATGGCAGCGTAACCGATATTGCCCCGGATATTAAACTCACCTTCCATAATGCCGGTCACATCCTTGGCTCCGCGATCTCCCACTTCCATATAGGTGACGGCCTGTATAACATTGCCTTTACCGGTGATTTCAACTACAGCAAGAGCCGGCTTTTTAACCCGGCCGTCAACCAGTTCCCCCGGCTGGAGACCCTGTTCATGGAGAGCACATATGGTGGCTCGAATGATTTCCAGCCGGCACGTTCAGATGCGGAATCCAAGCTTTACGAGATCATTAACAAGGTGCTGTCACGTGGCGGTAAGGTGATCATCCCCGCGTTTGCCGTCGGCAGGTCGCAGGAAGTTATGCTAGCCCTTGAAGAAGGGATGCGTCTTGGCAAGGTCCCGCCGGTTAAGATCTATCTTGACGGTATGATCCGCGAGGCTACAGCGATCCATACCACCTACCCGGAGTACCTCAACAACGATCTCCGAAATCTGATATTCCGGGAAGGGATGAACCCCTTCCTTGCCGAGTGTTTCCAGCAGGTGGACTCTCCCGATCTTCGTGAGAAAGTGATTAACGGCGATCCGTGCGTGATCATTACAACAAGCGGTATGCTTAACGGTGGGCCGGTCATGGAATACCTGCTCAACCTCGCAGAGGACGAAAAGAACGCACTCGTCTTTGTCGGGTATCAGGCTGACGGTACTCAAGGGAGACGCATCCAGAAAGGGTGGCGCGAAGTGCCCATGGGCCGGAAAGGCACGATCACCATCAACCTTGAGATCGCTACTATCGACGGGTTCTCGGGGCATTCTGACCGTCGGCAGCTGATGAACTACATTGGCCAGATCCAGCCGAGACCCGAGAAGATCTTCTGTATTCACGGGGATGAGAATAACACGATCGATCTTGCCAGTTCTATCTACAAGCGTTATCACATCCAGACTCATTCCCCGATGAACCTTGAGACATACCGCATGATCTGATCATGGAGACCTCAAAGACATACCTTGCCATCGTCTGCCTTGGTATCTTTGCTGTCATGGCGCTCTCGAATGCAATCGTCCCGGTGCTACCGACATTTGCCGGGCAGTCTGCATGGCAGGGTGCCATCTATGCCGCATATTTCTTCGGCGCCTTTATCTCCACCCTGCCTGGCGGAATACTTGCCGATAGACACGGTACTGCCCCGGTTATTCAGGCGGGTCTCCTGATAACAGTTGCAACTGGTGCACTGCTCTTTTTTGCTACCACCCCCATAGTGGTGATCATCCTGCGTGGTTGCGAAGGGATTGGGGCCGGGCTCTTTGTCGCTGCTGCACTCTCGTATATCAATTCCCGGAGCGATCATACCCGCTTGAGCGGATATTACATGTCGATGCTTAATCTTGGGCTTGTTCTTGGACTGATCATTGCTGGTTGGTTTGCGGTACGTTTTGCAGAGCCGGTCATCGGAATTGGCATATTCACGTTATTTGCCATCGTTACGTTGGCAGGAAGCGCGGTAATCGGTAACCGTCCGGGTTCACCGGTGAGGAAGAGGGATACCGTTTGCGTTTCAGCGTTCGTTCGTGAAAATCTCTGGTTGTGGTATTCAGCCATTGTTCTCGTCGGCATCACGGGAGTCGTCTCATCTATGTACCCAAAATTTTCTGGGGATGCAGCGGATACACTTGGGTTCTGGATTGCGGGTATGAGCATCGCCACCATTATCACCGTTCTTATGGTCTCCCGAATTCCTCTTCCCCCGGTGCCGGTCATCCGCTGGTCTGCCATCTTCATGGCGGGGGGTGTCCTTCTCGCATACGTATCTCCGGTGGGTTTTATTGTCTTGGGTGCTCTTGCCGGTGTCGTGATGATCGCCCAGATGGCCTTTCTTGCCAGGGTGCCGGATCACCAGGGACTTCTCATGGGATTGTTCTCGACGGCAAGTTACCTCGGGATGGCAATCCTCCCGTTCGTTGCCGGGGTCATTGCGGATACTAATGGATTTTTGACCGCATTTGTCATCACCGCAATCATGGGGGGGACCGTCGCTGTCACTACCGCTTGGTCCGGGCATCAGCTTCCCCGGCCTTCGGAATAATTTACGATATACCAAAAAAACAATACATTCATCTGCGATAAAAGAGAATTTTCGGATATGCAGATGAGCGCAAAGACAGGCATACTGCTTGTAATTATTTTAATCCTGATTCCTGCTGTCGCAGCGGAGGACTCCCTTGAGTGGTATACGAAAGGCCAGAACGCTGCAACTGTCGGGAATTATGCAGATGCTGTGACGTATTATAACAATGCGCTCTCGCTCGATCCCTCGTACGCGCTTGCCCTGTCGGGAAAAGCGGTGGCCCTTAATGCACTGGGACAGTACTCGGGAGCGCTCGATGCAGCAAACAAAGCTCTGACGATACGGACAAGTGCCGATGCGCAGAATGCCAGGGCCTATGCGCTCTATAAACTTGGCAGGTACGATGAAGCCGTTGTCGCATATGTAAATTTGACTGCCACGGTAACGAACAATGCCGATGCGTATCGTAACCTTGCATACTCGTATTTCCAGACCGGAAACCCGAATGCTGCGCTCAAAGCGTATGCCCGGGCTACGAACCTCGACCCTCATAATGCGGATACCTGGAACCAGATCGGACTTGTATACATGTCGCAGGACAAGTACACCGAAGCCCTCGATGCCTTCGATCATGCAACCCGGGAAACAACCAAAAGTGCCGAGATCTGGAACAACAAGGGTCTCGCACTTACGGCACTGGGACGGTATCAGGATGCGTTGAACTGCTTCAATTCAGCGCTGACTATCAGCCCGACATATGCCGACGCAGAAAAGAACAAGGCATCTGTGTTAGGCAAGGCCCAAGTCTATCAGATAACCGGCACGGCAACCCCGACAGAGGCGCCTTGGGTTTTGGGGGGTGTGACTACAACCCCTACAGCGGTTTCCACCACCGCAGCGGTTCAGACTGCAGTAACTGTTGTGGAATCATTACCTACCGGCACTGTTGCCGTGACATCAACTGAAATACCGGTTGCAAAGAAGACAACATTTACGCCGCTCTCACCATTCGGCGCTCTTGCGGCATTTGTGGTGGCCGGAATTGTATTTGCTGGTGCAAAGCGTCTGAAGAATTGATCCCTTTTAATTGAGGGGATTCAGTACGTCTCTATTTTCACGTTGAAAGAACAACCACCAAAAATTCGCATGAACCTGATCTGGAAGTGGGAGTATCCTTTTTTGGCAGCCGCCACCCTCCCTTTATGCCAGGAGAGGGTACCCCCCCATTTGTACAAAGGTGACACCCCCCACCCCCGGGCCACAAGAGGGGGGTGGGGGTATCATGCTATTAAAAAATCGGTCGGGGGTCAGGGTACCTCTCATTTTTGGGAGCGGGGGGTTCCCCCTTGCAAAAAAAGAGGCCCCT
>Ga0209099_1002802_pt1 | contig 14870 bp, 7 predicted proteins | sample AD_JPNHW2_MetaG_FD_184430 | JGI IMG/M metagenome (GOLD analysis project Ga0209099, IMG submission 184430) | Active sludge microbial communities of municipal wastewater-treating anaerobic digesters from Japan - AD_JPNHW2_MetaG (SPAdes) (version 2) | ecosystem: Engineered > Bioreactor > Anaerobic >...
GGGGGAGTTACCGATGATGAGGATATAACTATTATCAGCGATATATTTCAGCGGGCCGCGCTTAATCTTCGCAGCAGGCTCTCGTTTGTAAACCTGACTACAAAACCGGCAGAGGAGACAGCAAATGAAATTATCAGTAATTAATGGATCACCGCGCGGAGCTGCAGGCAACACTGAAAAATTGCTGGAGCACTTTATAAAAGGATTCATCGAAACCGGCGGGAATAGTGTTGAGAAATACTATGTATTCAGGAGCAGACCCGGTTTTGATAATCTTAAAAAGGTGTATCTCGAATCGGAGATGCTTCTCATCGCTTTTCCGCTTTATGTTGATGCCATGCCGGGATCGGTGAAGGAGTTCTTTGAGTCGCTTGAAGAAATGAAAGGGAAGCGTCCTGATTTAAAGATTATGTTTGTGATTCAGAACGGATTTCCTGAAACTTATCACAACAGGTTTGTTGAGAGATACTGTGAAAAGCTCGTTAAAAGACTCGGATGCATATACACGGGATCAATCTGCAAAGGCGGCTGTGAAGGTCTTACAGTTCAGCCTCCGGCTCTGGTAGAGAAAGTCTTTAACGGCTTTTATAACGCGGGGAGGTCTTTTGGAGAGACAGGGGAGCTCAATACTGAAATCATTACAAAGCTTGCTCATCCTGAACATCTTAAACCGGAAAATCTGCCGCAGGTTATACCCATGATAAACAATTTTCTCTGGGATGGAATGCTTAAGCATAATAATGCCTTTGATAAGAAGTTTGATAAGCCTTTTGAATAAACCTCCTTCCCCCGGCCCGATGTCAGCAGATTAATGGTCTGATTAAATTCCTTCCCGTCTTTTACGGGGAAGGTGGCCGGAGGGGGACGGGTAAGACAAAGATGCTGCTGAAAGGAATCTTTCGGATGAGGCAAAAAAAACTTTATACTAATCTGATTTACTCCCGGTATAAATATTTCTTCATTAATCCCGCTCTCCCATGAGAAATATTGAATTTTATCCCTGCATTTTAAAAAAAATAGTATATTTTTCCATGAAATATGATTTATGATAGATTAGATTATTATAAGGGAATGACAATCCGTTAAGAAATTTTTTCTGCATCTGCTGTAATTGAAAATCCTGTGGAATGGAGACGATTTTGGATACTGATAAAACCATATTGCTCGTTGAGGATGAATCAATTATCTCTATCACTTTAGCGAAATCGATAAATCATTTCGGGTATAATGTAATTTCTGTAAATTCAGGAGAGAAAGCAGTAAAGGTTTGTTCTGAAAACGATAATATCAGTTTAGTACTGATGGATCTTGATCTTGGAGCAGGTTTGAGCGGCCCCGATGCGGCTAAAGAAATTCTTAAAAATAAAAATATCCCCGTAGTTTTCCTTACAGCACATTCCGGACAGCAGATGGTGGAAAGTGTTTCGGATATCCCTCATTACGGTTATGTCATAAAGAGTTCCGGAGACTTTCTTCTCAAATCATCAGTTGATCTTGCATTCCAGCTTTTTGATGCACTTGAAAAAGTGAAAGCGGCAGAAAAAAATTACCATGAAATATTTGATTCATCAAATGATGCGCTGTTTATCCATGACGGGGCAACAGGCGCTCTTCTTGATGTGAATCAGACTATGCTTGAAATGTACGGGTATAGTGATAAGAGTGAAATTCTACAGGCATTCAATGATAATCAGGGGATATTTGATAAAGGATGCTCGTCTGAAGAAATAAAAGAACTTGTTCAGCTGGGCCTCAAATCAGGAAAAAAGATATTAGAGTGGAGAGCGAAAAAGAAAAACGGTGATATGTTCTGGGTGGAGGTATCTCTGAGCAGAATCAGAATTGATGATTCCGACCGTATTATTGCAACGGTAAGGGATATAACTGAAAGGAAGAATGCTGAGAAAAGCCTTGTTGAAAGTGAAGCGCGGTTTAAATCTATCATAGAACTTGCACCTGATGCTTTTTTACTCGGTGATCCTGCGGGTAAAATTATAGAAGCAAATGAACGTGCAAGTGAAATTTCCGGCTACAACTATAAGGAACTTGTCGGACAGAATATAAATATTATTTTTTCAGAAGAGGAGAAAAAGCGGGTACCGCTTAGATACGATCTCCTTCAGCAGGGGCTTGTTGTTACCAATGACCGGATTCTGACTAGAAAAGACGGATCAACTGTTTTTATATCAATGAATACTAAAATGATGCCTGGCGGGATCTACCAGACCTTTATCCGTGATATCTCCGACCGTAAAAGAGCGGAAGATATACTGGCTGCCGAGAAAGAACGCCTTGCGGTGACGCTGCGGAGCATCGGTGATGGTGTAATCACGACTGATATATTCAGCAATATTCTGATAATGAATAAGGTCGCTGAAGACCTTACAGGCTGGAGTCAGAATGAAGCTGAAGGTAAACCTCTTACCGCAGTGTTTAATATCATAGATGAGGCAAACCGCAAAGAGTGTGAAAATCCTGCTGAAAAAGTTCTTGAAACAGGAGCTATCACAGAGCTTGAAAATAATACGCTTCTTATTTCACGGAACGGGACACAAAGGATTATAGCAGACAGCGGGGCACCGATAAAAGATAACAATAATCAGATTATTGGTGTTGTAATTGTTTTCAGGGATATGACTGAAAAGAGAAGACTTCTTGATGCTGTACAGCAGACAGACAGGCTGAATTCACTGGGAGTGCTTGCCGGAGGGATCGCGCACGATTTTAATAATCTTCTCAGCGGGATATTCGGATATATTGAGATGGCGAAATTGAAAAGCAGTGCTGATAAAACTGTGTCGGATTATCTCGATAAGGCTTTTACTGTTTTCAGCCGAGCAAAGGATCTTACGCAGCAGCTTCTCACCTTTTCAAAAGGGGGCATGCCGGTCCGTAAAACCGGAGATATGAGAACACTTATAAGGGATAGCGCGGCTTTTGCGCTTTCAGGTTCAAACATAACCTGCGAATTTAGTATCGATGAGAATCTGCGGCTATGTGATTTTGATGAAAACCAGATTGCCCAGGTGATTGATAATATCATTATAAACTCGAAGCAGGCTATGCCGATAGGCGGTAAAATTTTTATCACTGCAGTAAATTATTTTTTAGATCACCAGGAAAACCCTCTGCTCAGGAGCGGGGATTACATAAAAATTTCTATAGCAGATACCGGAATCGGTATTCCGTCGGATCACCTGAAGCGGATATTTGATCCGTTTTTTACCACTAAACAGCAGGGTAACGGGCTTGGCCTTGCCACATGTTATTCAATTATAAAAAAACATGACGGATTTATCGGGGCGGAGTCAGTGCCCGGAAAAGGTTCCACTTTTAATATACTCCTTCCTGCTTCAGAAAAAGAAATTGCTCACGAGTTATATAAGGCATCTATGCTCCATTCCGGCAGCGGAAAAATTCTTGTCATGGACGATGAAGTGTTTATCAGGGATATTTCAAGAGAGATGCTCAAACTGACAGGGTACTCGTCAATGGAAGCATGTGACGGGGAGGAGGCATTGATGCTTATTGCCGACGCGGAAGAACGCGGTGAACCATTCGATGGAGTAATTCTTGATCTGACCATCCCCGGCGGTATGGGAGGGAAAGATACTATTGTTGAAATAAGAAAGCTGTACCCGGATCTTCCGGTTTTTGCCTCCAGCGGTTTTTCCGAAGATCCGGTAATATCCAATCCCGAAGATTCCGGTTTTACCGGAAGCATAAGGAAACCTTACCGCAGGGATGAGCTTACCGCAATGCTGAATAAATATATGCCTAAACGTTCTATAAATAAAATGTAAAATTGAAGTAAGCTCAACGGCCCTCACCCCCCGGCCCCCTCTCCCGGAGTACCGTGCGAGGGGGAGATCGTGACTGAAAATTTAGTAATAAAGTAGTGCCCCTCTTATAAATACTTCATATCGCAGACGGGCTTTATAGCGGTATCTGCCGGTTATTCCGGAAGAGATTGTGCCGGCGGTTTTAACCGGGAAATGACGGTTATCTGTGTAGAAAACCTACTCAGAAGGAGGATATAACGGGGATATGCTCTGTATATAAGGTGAAAGCAATGAGATACGCAGTACATACGGAGAGGCTCCGGAATAGGTACCGGGCTGCATGTTATTGATTATTTTACACTGCCGCGATACTGTTTCTTCTGAAGCGGCAGTATTTGTTACAGCACCTTTATCCTGCTTATGAGTATTAATGTATTCCCTGATAAACAGATTATGCCCGTGCATGGCGAGTTTTCTGACTTTCTTTTTATATACCTGTTTATCCTCATCACTAAGCAGCTTCCACAGTGCCATTGCCTCCGAGAAAAGAGAGCGATGGGACTGCTGTGCTTCGCTTCTGGGGTTATGAGGTTTTACATATTTTCTGACATATGTCTTATTCCATACTGTATAGTACACTGAATCGCCAATATGTCCGTTGAGTTCTTTTATGTATGATACAAGTTCTGATCGTGCCATTAGCGTTACCTCTGAAGCCTTAAGTTTTCTATTAATACGGTGTAAAGTGGGAGAATATCGCTTTTTATTACAAAAAATATTATATAAATGCGTTTTTTTTTAAATAATTTTTTAAGCAGGACATTCTGTGTCGTTAGTTATTCTGTATGATGTGGGGATGCCCTCACCCCCTCGGTCCTACTTCGGCAAGCTCAGCACATCGCCTCTCCCGGAGTACCGGGCGAAGGGGAGGTTTGAGAGGAAAATGATTTCTTTGTACTGACCCTCTCCCGGCCGAAGACGGGGAGAGGCCGCTCAATTGCATCCGTGCAATCGCGGCATTAGTCCATCCATGTCCGTCAGGTGCACGAGCGACAGCAACGTGCGGGTGAGGGCATGTATTCAGTTATGTTTATGTTTCCATAGATAGTGTTTTAATATTGACATATATGTTTTGACCTTTAAAATAATGTAATATTTTGAATATAATACTTTTATCATGAAAGGACACCAATGATAGCTACAATAGAACAGCTTAAAGAAAAGATTGAACTTTTCAGGAAAAATCTCAAAGATTATAAAAGCAAAAATTATGATGAGTATAATACCAGGGCTGATTTTATTGATGTTATGTTTTCTTCTCTCGGGTGGGACATGTATAATGAGCAGAAGATCATTGAACAGTTCCGCGAAGTTGTACGTGAGGATAAAATTATAATAGACGGAACAAAAAAAGCTCCGGATTACCTCACCCGGCCAGAGGCAGGGAGAGGCCGCTCAATTGCATCCGTGCAATCGCGGCATTAGCCCATCCATGTCCGTCAGGTGCGCAAGCGGCAGCAATGCGCGGGTGAGGGCAGATAAGTTATCTTTCACCCGATATTTAATTTTAAAAAAACAATACAATTACCGCCACCCCCATCTCCTTGAGGAGAGGGGGCTGGGGGGTGAGGTCAAACATGCCGGGATTAACCTTATATTCAGGAAACAGACTGGAAATTCTAACCGATAAATTCGCTGAAACCGTTTCAGCGTCTCCTCTCCCCGTGATGACGAAAGAGATAATCGTGCTTCAGAGTATGGGTATGATGAAATGGCTTACCGTAGAGATGAGCCGGCGCCTCGGCATCTGGTCAAACTATGAGTATGTTTTCCCAAACAGGATGGCGGGAAATATTCTTAATTCCTTTATACCAGGGAAGGGTGATGAGAGATTTTTCGATAAAGATATAATGACATGGAAATGTGTTGATCTTATTCTGAAAGAGAAGGCCAATCCCTGTTTCGCGGAGCTTTCTCTATATATAAAAAATGATATTACAGGTATTAAACTCTACCAGGTCGCGTCAAAGATTATTGACCTCTTTGACCAGTATATGACATTCAGGCCTGACATGATTCTTGATTGGGACAATGGCGGGATGGAGGGGGAGTGGCAGGCTGAACTCTGGCGCATCCTTACCCGCGGTATGAACGGTGATCATCCCCCCGCGCTTCTTGAAAAAATATATAATCTTCTGAAAACCGGAAAGGACTTTTCGCCAGTCAATCTCCCTGAACGCATAACTGTGTTCGGGATATCATACATCCCGATGTATCATCTTAACATTCTCCGCGCTGCGTCTTTGTATTCCGAAGTGAATTTTTTTATTCTTAATCCCTCCTCCGAATACTGGGGAAATATACTTACTGATAAGGAGAGGCAGAAAATTATTTCGACCTCTCCTGTCATACCCGGAGATCCCGAGGATTATCTTCACATAGAACAGGGAAATACTCTGCTTGCCTCACTGGGACGCGTCGGGCGTGATTTTTTATTCAATATTTTTATGTCAGACCTTGATACTGTTGAACTCTTTGCCGAACCTGAAAGAAAATCGCTTCTTACTATGGTACAGAACGATATCTATACAATGAATAACGGTGCGACTGGAACGGATAAGTTTAATTTTACTGAAGATGAACTTCTGAATGACGGTTCAATTACTGTCAGTTCATGCCACAGCTCCATGCGAGAGGTGGAGGTGCTTCACGATTATATTCTGGATCTTCTGAACAGTGATCAGACACTCGCTCCCGGTGATATACTTGTAATGTCCCCTGATATTGAGGAATACTCAAGCTCAATTCATGGAATATTCGGCCGCAGCGGCGGCGGAGTTCCGCATATACCTTTCCGGATAGCAGACAGAAAACTGAAAAATACCAGCATCGCGATAGAAACTTTTTTTAAAGTGCTCGCGCTGGGTGAAGAGAGATTCACATCGGCATCTGTACTGAGTATCGCCGAGTGCGGCGAGATCAGGGAGAAATTTAATTTAAACAATGAGGATATGGACAGGATCGGAAGATGGGTCCGTGAAACCTCTGTATTCTGGGGTATTGATTCAGAGTACAAGGAGGATCTGGGGCTGCCGGGTATTCATGAGAACACATGGAGTTTCGGATTTAACAGGATGCTCATGGGGGGAATCATGAATTACTGGGATCAGACGTCTCTCGGCATTCTCCCCTATCCGGGAATAGAGGGGAGTGATCTCCGGATTCTCGGCAGATTTATTTCATTTTTTAATTCTCTCCGTGATATTTCTTATATGCTGAAAAATGATTATTCGCTCTCAGAATGGAGTGAAGTGATAAATACCATTCTTGATTCGCTTTTTGCGGCTGATGATGTTCCTGAAGGATTAAGCTCCGTCTCCGCGGCTGCGCTTAAGATTAAGAATCTTGAAGGAGATTCACTTTTTTCCGGGAAGGTAAGTGTTAGCGTGATCAGCGAGTATCTCGATAAAACTCTCTCCGGGGCCGCTTCCGGAAAAGATTTTGTAAGCGGAAGCCTTACATTCTGCGAGATGCTGCCCATGAGAAGCATACCGTGCAGAGTAATATGCATACTGGGAATGAACGACTCTGCTTTCCCGCGGAAGTCCAGAGCTTTGAGCTTTGATCTTACATCCGCAAGCCCTAAGCGCGGCGACAGGTCTGTGAGAGATGAGGACCGGTATTTATTCCTCGAAACGCTGGTCTCCGCCAGGGATCACCTTTACATCAGCTATACAGGGCAGAGCCTGAGCAGCAACGATGAACTCAATCCCTCTGTTGTCGTAAGCGAACTTCTTGAATATATAGATGAGTTCTATGGAGTTGATCCCGGGACAAAAAGCGTAAGAGATTATATTTTTAAAGAACACCGTATACAGCCGTACAATCCTGTGTATTTCATACCGGGGAGCGGATTTTTTACATATCACGGGTCAAGGATCGAAGGTGCGAAATCCTATGCGCTGAGTGAAAAACTGGACTACAGGTTTATGGATAAATCCCTCCCACCGCTTTCTGATGATGAGAAAACTATAACTGTATATGAACTCGCCGCATTCCTTATCAATCCCTCTAAGACTTTGATGAATAAGAGACTCGGGCTCTACCTTGGCATGAGAAGCGATGAGTTCATAGAAGAGGAACCCTTTACTCCCGATTTTCTCGATCAGTACAAGCTGAACGCGGAGATAATGAAAGCTCTACAGGAGGGGAGGGGACACGATAGCCACTTCGAACTTGTAAAAGCAGAAGGGATTCTGCCCCACAGCACCCCGGGAGTTTTAGTTTATGACAGCTCATTCAGCAGGGTGAAAAATTTTTATGACAGATTCAGTTATCTGCTGAAAGATAAAAACGATGATATTGAAATTGATCTTGATATAAACGGATTTAATTTAACCGGCAATGCTGATAATATATACAGCGGCAGAGTTATATTTTTCAGGTATGCATCTGCAAAAGCGATGGATATTTTATCAGCATGGATCACTCACCTGGCGCTTTGCGCTTCGGGGACTTTTACCGGGGATACAATTCTGATTTCAAAGAACGGAATTCAGGGATGGAGCCATGTTTCTGAGAGCAGGGACATACTCTCCGGCCTCCTTGATATTTATGAAGAGGGTATGATGAAACCTCTGCCGCTCTTCCCGAAAAGCACTCTAAAATTCGCTGAAACATTTTATGACGGTAAAAAAGGGGAGCCGGGAGCAAGGGCCCTTAAAGCGGCGGCATCGGCGTTCAGCAGCAGTTTCTTTTCCGGGGACTCTGCCGATCCGTACATACAGAAATTTTTCACCGATTTCTATGCCTTTTCAGCCGGGCTTAATAAACTCGCTCTCAAAGTGTACTCCCCGGTTTTTCTGAATATGAATAAGGAGGCGGCGCTATGAATGAATTTGATGTAATCGGATCGCCGCTCTCCGGAACAAATCTTATCGAAGCAAGTGCCGGTACAGGAAAGACTTATGCAATCTCTGTGATTTTTTTGCGGCTGATTGTAGAAAATAATTTCAGGATTGAAGATATACTGGTTGTGACATTTACTATCCCTGCCACAATGGAGCTCCGTATGAGGATACGGGACAGGCTCAGGGATGCTGTGAACGTAATCGAAGGGCGTGAGATTGCAGATAAAACGATCCCTTTGCTCATGAGTAAATACAAAGGCGATAATGTCATGAAGCAGAGGTTATTGACCGCGATTAAAAGTTTTGACCAGGCCTCGGTTTATACCATACACTCATTCTGCCAGCAGATGCTCGTCGATAATGCCTTTGAGAGCGGATCGCTGTTCAGTTCTGAAATTGTGAATGATGACGCGATTGTTGAACAGGGAGTGGCTGATCTATGCAGGCTTACTTTATACAATACATCCCCTGCTCTTGTGTCGTATTTTATGGATAACTGCAGCCCGGCTGAACTTCTTGAACTATACAAAAAACGTCCTTTATCTCCCGATCTGCGTATTGAACCTGAAGATTCGGAGGCTGAAATCGAATCGATTGAGGCATGTTACGCACTTATCGGTGAATTGTATTCAGAACTGTCTGCATCCTGGATTAAAGAATCTGTGAAGGTCGCGGCAATATTCCGTGAATCGGATGCTCTTAAAAGAAATATTTATAAAGAGGATTCAATGGATCCGCTCATTGAAGATATGGAAGAGTATCTCGCGGGAGACGATCCTTTCAGCCTGTTTGACAAGTTCCGGAATTATACCGCGGATAAGATAAAAAATTCCCTCAGGAAAGGGGCAGAGTACCCTGATTCAGAGGTTTTCGAAATCTGCCAGAAAATCTATACTGCCATCGAAGAGTACAATGAGTATGGTTCATCATTCCTGATCAGCATAAAAAAGAGACTATTCGATGTAATTGATGACCTGATACTTTACAGAAAAAGTATAAACAGCAGCAGATCTTTCGATGATCTTATAAAAGACGCGCATCGCGGACTGGGAGGAAAGTCAGGCGAACTCCTCGGCAATAAAGTCAGGGCCAGATACAAAGCGGCACTGATTGATGAATTTCAGGATACGGATAATCTGCAGTTTGATATATTCAATAATCTGTTCAATAATGACAAAACAATACTCTTTCTCATCGGTGATCCGAAGCAGGCAATATACAGGTTCCGCGGCGCAGATATCTTCTCATACATCAAGGCATCGCAGCTGATGAAAAACCGCTATACCCTTGCGCATAACTGGCGCTCAAGAGCTGAACTCATCGAATGCGTTAATGCAGTTTTCGGAAGATGCGGTAATCCGTTTATATTTGAAAAGATCCAGTTCTATCCTGTAAAGCCCGGCGAGGAGATACAGGGAGAAATTTTTCTGGAAAACGGGAATCCTGTCCCCGCTCTTGACATATGGCTTGCCGGTGAAGATGCTGAATCAGGGGATGATGTACTCATAGAAAAACTTTCGGCGGAGATATCTCTGCTTATCAACAGGGAACCGGTGAATCCGTACACGCTTGGTGAGAGAAAAATCAATCCCGGAGACATTGCTGTTCTTGTAAGAACCAGAAGGCAGGGGATGGATGTGAGAGATGCTTTCGCGCGTTATCATATACCTTCTGTATCCCGCGGAATGGATAATGTCTTCAATACGGAGGAAGCGCATGCCCTGTACTTTATTGTCTCTGCAATTGCTGATCCGTCAAACTATCATCTTGTTAAGGCCGCGGCTTCAACCATTGCCATGGGGGGTAATGCCGGAGTGCTTTTCGGTTTCCGCAAGGATTCTTCTGATGCTTTAAATAAACTCGACGATCTTACTTCGAGATTTTATGATTACAGGGAGATATGGTTATCGGGCGGTTTTCTCAATATGATTGCTGATTTTCTTGAAGGAGAATCGGTCCCTTCACGGCTGTTCGCCCTGAACGGCGGCGAGAGGATGATAACCAATATCAATCATATAGCAGAGATTCTCCATAAGGCGGAGCATGTAAACGATTTTACTCCGAAGGAGCTCGTTGCATGGTTTGCGAATACAATATCCTCCCCTCCTGATAACGATGATTACACAATGAGGCTTGAGAGGGACGATGATGCCGTTAATATTATTACTATGCATGCATGCAAGGGACTTGAATTCCCCATTGTGTACTGTCCGTTCCTTGCCCATTCCGGCGATAACAGGGGAAATTATGTGATATATCATGATCCCTCTGACGGGGACAGGCCGGTGATGTTTTTAAATAAAAATATTCCTGAAGAGGTGAAAGAGATTAAAGCCGCGGAGGATCTGGCGGAAAATGTACGGCTGCTCTATGTTGCGCTGACAAGGGCAAAATCCGCCTGCCGGATAATGTTCGCTCCCAACAGAAATTTCAGCAAATCCGCTGCGTATCATATATTTGTCAATAGCCCCGGTTATGATTCAGCCAGGTACAGCAGGGAGATTCTTGCCGCTTCCATTCACGATCTTGTCAGGAGTTCCGGCGGCAACATCGGATTCAGCGAAGGTACTTTCCTGCAGGGTAAAAATTATCTGGCGGAGAAACATGCTGCTGATAAGATTACTGTGCGGGAATTTACAGGAGAGGTAAGGCAGAGCTGGAAGACCCATAGCTACAGCGCGATTGCTTCACGTTTTGCTTCCCATGCAGTATCTGAAGATAAGGATTTTCAGGCGGAGTATCATGTGCGACAGGAGAGGGGTGCAGGTATTTTCGGTTTTGCATCAGGGGCACGTGCCGGCCTTTGCATACATGAGATTTTTGAAAAAACAGATTTTACTTCGGAAGATATAGATTCTGTCACTGAATTTTGCGGAAAAATCCTGGAAAGTTCACCTTGCCGGAATGTTTTTTAATGTGGTGAATTCTGTTCTTGATGATGGTACAGGGCTTAAACTTTCGGTTATAGGTGAAAGCTCAAGGCTCAGCGAACTTGAGTTTAATTTCCCGATGGAATATTTTGATGCTGTAAAATTCAGGGATATTTTCAGAGACGGAGGAATGTATGCAGATAAAATATATCATCTGCTTTCATCTGATCACTCTGAACCGGGCGGAATGATGAAAGGATTTATAGATCTTATTTTTGAATATGAGGGGAGATACTATATTGCCGACTGGAAATCGAACCATCTGGGAAATTCATATTCAGATTATTCGCAGAACCGGATTGCAGAAGAGATGGAGAAACATAACTATTTTCTGCAATACTATATTTATACAGCTGCATTGAACCGGTATCTCAGGCATAGACTGGGAAGCAGCTACAGCTATGAAAAGCATTTCGGCGGTGTGTATTATTTTTTTGTCCGGGGTATGAATCCTGAAGCCGGGGGGAAACCCGGCATTTTCAGCGACAGGCCCGGTAAGAGTGTAATTGAAAAACTGGATAAGTATTTCGCGGGGGAGTGTAAATGAATCTGTCAATAGATGAACTGAAAAAAACCGGATGCTTCAGCGATATAGATATCCATCTGGCTGATTTTTTATCTGCCGCGGGAAGTGTAAGTTCGCCTGTTTTTCATCTTACTGTGATGATGCTTTCAAGCAGGCTTAACAGCGGCGATGTATGCCTTTCGCTGAATGATATTGCAGGCAGGCCTCTCTCATATTTTTTCGGCGATGACGGGGATGGAGTTTATAATGAAATTATCATCCCGGAGAAACCCGATATACTCCGATCTCTTGAAAATAACAAAGCTGTGGGTAAGGAGGGGGACTATCTCCCGCTGATACTCGATGCTGAAGATAAACTGTATTTCCAGAAATATTATTCATTTGAGAATTCACTCGCGGAGTATATAAAGGAATTAGCCGGGAGTAAAATGTTCGCGGCAGATATGTTTAGTGTAAAAGATACTTTTTCTCTATTATTTCCTGCAGCTGCAGACGGTACAGACTGGCAGAGTGCTGCAGCATACTCTGCGCTTTCAGGGGGTTTAACCATAATATCCGGAGGCCCCGGTACAGGCAAAACTTCAACTGTCGTAAAGATACTGGCCCTTATTGCAGAGTCCGGAATTAAAAGCGGCAGGGAGATCCTTATATCACTGGCTGCACCTACCGGTAAAGCCGCGGCGCGGCTTCGTGAGGCTGTGAATACTGCTGTTTCGGATCTTCCCGTCAGTGAGGACGTTAAAAAAATTATACCCTCTGAAACTTTTACAGTCCACAGGCTTCTCGGTTCCATTAAAGATTCTCACGAGTTCCGGCATAACAGGGAGAATCCTTTAATCCATGATGTTGTTGTCGTCGATGAATGTTCAATGGGTGATATGGCTCTCATGTGCAGACTGGTTCAGGCTGTTAAACCGGGCGCGCAGCTTATACTTCTGGGGGATAAGGATCAGCTCTCTTCAGTTGAGGGAGGTGCTGTTTTCGGCGATATCTGCGGCGGTATTGAGGGGGTATATACAAAAAGTTTTATTGATAACGGCAGTAAACTCTTTGGAATAAATATTCCGGAAGCTGCATCGGAGGGCAATAAAACAACCGTAATGAATAATGCTCTTGTAGTCCTTAAAAAAAGCTACAGGTTCAGCGGCAGAAGCGGAATCGGGATGTTAGCTGATCTGATAAAGAAAGGTGATGCACAGGGTGCGCTTGATATTCTCAATGATGAAAGCTATCCTGATGTGAGATTTTCAAAGGGGAATTCCCGGAAGGAGATTGGAAAGGTCTACAGCGATGCGGCATCTTCGGTTATTTCCGGGATGAAATGTTCTGTTGAGGATAAAATTTCATCTCTCATCGGCAGTTTTTCCATACTGACTGCAACAAGAAAAGGTGAACTCGGAGCGGAGGGGATGAACTCAATGGCTGAGGGGATTCTTTTCCATCTTGGAATTATTGACCCGGTTGAAAAGTTTTATCACGGACGTCCGGTTATGATATCACGCAATGATTATTCACTCTCACTGTTTAACGGAGATATAGGAATTACATCTAACAGGGGGACTGCTGAAGTTGTTTTCCCGGGGCCGGACGGCGAGACCCGCACTGTTCATCCATCAAGACTTCCCGAACATGAAACAGCATTCGCCATGACAATACATAAAAGCCAGGGCTCGGAGTTTGACAATGTGCTTGTTGTCATGCCTGATAAATGGAATATGGTAATGACTCGCGAACTTCTTTATACTGCAGTGACAAGGGCCCGTAAAGGTGTTGTAATTGCAGCCGGGGGTGATATTGTAAAAGAGATGATTTTAACTCCCACAAGAAGAATGAGCGGATTGAGAGAAAAGCTCTGGAAAACTACCTGATATGTTTCTGCAGGCTGTTTCTGATTATGCCGCGCAGCAGCTCTTTGAATACTTTATCTTCTTCCGCAGAGTAGATGTCGAAGAGTTTAATTATATTTTTTGAATCATTGATTTTCACTATAGAATAAAGAGCGGCGCTTCTTACATATCTTGATTTGTCTGTTTTTATCTGGTTTATAAGAATTTCTGATGAGTAGCCTTTTTTTAAAGATCCCATGGCTGCGCAGGATTCTCCCCGCACACGGTAGTCTTCATCCTGTAGAGCATCTTTAAGAACATCAAGCGTGCTGCCCTCTTCACTAACTGCTCCGATAGTGTAAACGGCCTTGATCCTCATTTTCGAATCCTTATCATTCCGGATTATATGTTTTATTCCGTTTATATTTCCTGCTTTTTTAAATGAAATAAGTGTATCGAGGACAGCCTGTTTAATTTCAGTTTCCTCCTCTTTCATCAGCATCTCGGATACAGGTGCGGCCGCGCTGTAATATTTGAGTTCTTTCAGGGCTTTAACAGCTTCAAGTCTCATCTCGCTGCTCTGGTCTTTCAGTATCCCGGTAAGCATTGAGCCTGATTGAGTATCTTTAAATGAAACAAGGGAAGCTATCGCCATCTTTCTGGTTTCGTTATTATCATCTTTTGCCGCGAGCTTTCTAAGCGCGGGTAAAGCTTCTTTTACTTCATTATTATTTACACATTTAATAGCATAAATTCTTACTGATTTATTTTCATCTTCAAGCATTGAGATTGCAGGCTTCTGGAATCTTACATCATAAAGAAAATTAAGGGCTTCAAGAAAGTATATTCTGTCTATGGGGTTTTTACTCTGCCCTAGAGAAAGGATGACCGGGAGC
>Ga0209099_1002804_pt1 | contig 14856 bp, 10 predicted proteins | sample AD_JPNHW2_MetaG_FD_184430 | JGI IMG/M metagenome (GOLD analysis project Ga0209099, IMG submission 184430) | Active sludge microbial communities of municipal wastewater-treating anaerobic digesters from Japan - AD_JPNHW2_MetaG (SPAdes) (version 2) | ecosystem: Engineered > Bioreactor > Anaerobic...
CGGCAGCACCACTCCGCCGGGATAACCGAAGATGATCTCGGTCCCTTCGCGCTGGAGTGATTCGACGAGGATTTTTGCCCCGGTTTTCATGTTCTTTCCCTCAGTAGTCTGTTCATGCCGGCGATCATCGCCTCGACACTTGCCATAATGATGTCGGTGCGGGCGCCGCGTGAAGTAATTATCTTCCCGTCTTTACTTAATCTTACTGTCACTTCGACAAGGGCGTCGGTGCCGCCCTGGATCGCATCCACATGGTACTCCTCAAGCCGGATATCTGCGACCTCCCCGACACACTTGCGCAGGACCTGCATTGCCGCGTCCACGGGCCCGTCGCCCGTTGCAGCACCGGTCATCTCCACGCCGTTAACGACCAGCGTAACGGAGGCGGTTGGAATCATGTGGCTGCCGGAAGTGGCCGTGAACTGCCGCATCTTGATAACCGGTTTGCACTCAATCGCGAGCACGGCATCAGCCACGGCCATAAGGTCGGCATCGGTAACCCGCTTCCCGCCATCGCCAAGCTGCTTGATCCTTTTGACAATCTCCTTGATCTGAGGTTCGTCAGCCTTGTAATTCATCTCATCAAGGGCCGCCTCGACGGATGCGGCGCCGGAATGCTTGCCAAGTACGATTCGGCGCTTGCGACCAACCTGTTCCGGTCTTACCGACTCATATGTCGACGGTTCGCGGATTACACCATGGGCATGGATGCCGCTCTCGTGCGTGAAGGCCATCTCGCCCACAATCGCCTTGTTCACCGCGAGCGGGACGCCCGTAAGCCGGGATACAAGGCTCGAAAGCGGGTAGATCTGTTCCTTATGGATCCGCGTGGGATACCCGTAGAGCACTTCGAGCGCCATTACGAGTTCCTCAAAGGGTGTGTTGCCGGCCCGCTCGCCAAGGCCGTTGACCGTCACATGGGCGCAGGAGGCCCCGGACTTCAGGGCCGCCATCGTATTGGCAAGGGCAAAGCCGAGATCGTCATGGCAGTGGATCGAGAGCGGGGCAATTTTTGCCAGAGGCGGGATGAACTCCCTGACATTCTCCGGAGTCAGGAGCCCTACCGTATCGCAGAAGCAGAGGCGGTCGGCACCATGTTCTACTCCCCGGGAAAAGATAGTCCGCAGGAACTGCTGATCCGCACGGGATGCATCTTCTCCGGAGAGCTCGACAATGAGTCCCCGGCCTTTGGCGTATTCCACGGCATCCATCGCCATTGCAACGACCTCATCCCGGGTCTTGCGCATCTTCTTGGCGATATGCAGGTCGCTGACCGGTACAACAAGATGGACAGAGTCCACGTTGCAGTCTGCGGCATAATCGATATCAACGGTAAGGGCCCGTACAAAAGTACAGATCTCTGCCTTCAGGCCGGCATCGGCAATCCTTTTGATAGCTTCACGCTCGCCATCCGATGCTGCTGCAGAACCAGCCTCGATGACATCGACACCGATGTCCGAGAGCCTTGATGCAATTTCAAATTTCTGTTCGGGATTCAGCGAGACGCCGGGAGTCTGTTCCCCGTCCCGTAACGTTGTGTCTAAAAAGCGCAGGTTACTGGCAAATAAAACATTCACTCATGGCAATCACCATGAAGATTTGTTGGATTGGAAAATATAAAAAAATATTCCTGCACCACATTGCCGGATTCGCAAAAATCTATAAGGATGAGCCCGGAAACCTGTTACCTGGAGATTTCATCCGTTCCATGTCGCTTTTCCCTCAAGACCCCGGCAGTAGTGCCAATGTAAAAAAATACCGTTGTGAACAGATTGCGGATGAATGCCGCGATCTTCAGAATTCCGGTTCCCGCGGTGAACTCGGGGCAAAGATCGCTGTTCTCGTGCTCCGTCATTCCCCTGCAGATATCCAGTTGATGAAACGGAACTTCGGGAAGAAGATTTTGGAACTTACACCGGAATACCGGGAGAAACTGACGCAGAAGATCAACGAGCACCTGCTTGGTACCTACCAGATCATCCGGCTCCGGCACCAGCAGGGATCATTTGGTGCAATGAGGGAACCGCTGACGCATCGGCAGAAATCCTACTGGGATATGGTGATCGGTCAGTGCACTCCTGCCAGCGGGAATAATACAACCCTGCGTTTCCTCAACTACGTGCTTGCGGCGTTCTGCATGTTTGTCCTTGGCGAACCGGGTCACCCGGTCGGTACGCCATTTCCCGGTGGAGATACCGTGCAGCTGATCAACGGGACTTACTATTGCCCGGTACGGGACAAGACCGGTGACGTGGACTCTGCCCTCTGCCCCTTCTGCCCTGCCTGTCAGACCCCCGAAATCGGATACCTCCGGCCCCCGGTCAATGGCAGTGAGCACCGGAAACAGGAGTTTATCGATAACTGTTACCGGTACCATAACTTCAACGGGTGATCCCTGACGGGAAAACTATCAACCGATGGAGAATTTATTTTATCCCCTGCGTATGAATAGTACTGAAACGGCAGGAATTTTTACGGATCTGATACTTTTACCGGTGTTTTGAAATGAATACCCCACAACCGCTCTGCGACAATCCCTCCCTGTACATCAACCGGGAGCTGAGCTGGATACGATTCAACCGGCACGTGCTGGACGAGGCAAGGGATACAAGTCACCCGCTTCTGGAACGCGTGAAATTCCTTGCCATTTTCGCCAACAATCTCGATGAATATTTCATGATCCGGGTCTCGGGTCTCCAGCGCCAGCTGGCCAAGGGTGTCCTGAAGTCTCCCCCGGATGGCATGACTCCTTCCCAGCAGCTGGATGCAATCCGTCAGATGCTTATTCCGGAACTGATAGCTCAGTACGATACATGGCACCGGGAGATCCTGCCACAACTCGATACCGCCGGCATCCATATTCACATGTATACCGATCTTTCGGATACGCAGAAAGCAGCAATGCATGCATTCTTCAAAAGCGAGATCTTTCCTGTACTGACGCCTCTCGCCTTTGACAGCTCCCACCCGTTCCCCTTCATTTCCAACCTTTCCCTCAACCTCGCCATCATTATCCGCGACCCTGCAAAAAAGGAATATTTTGCCCGCGTCAAGGTCCCGACCAACCTGTTCCCGCGCCTGGTACGGATTCCCGGTCCGGAAGAAGGGACGCATGCCAGGGATAACGAGATCCACCTGGTCTATATCGAAGAGATCATTGCCGCACATCTCGACATGCTCTTCCCGGGACTGGAGGTAGTTGACTCGTTTCCGTTCAGGATTACCCGGGACGCTGACCTTGAGATTGAGGTGGACGAAGCCTCTGACCTCCTGACCACGGTGGAAGAGATCATGGAGCAGCGTGCCCGGGGAAATCCCGTCCGGATAGAGATGGAATGCTCCCTGCATGAGAATATCTGCCATATGCTTGAAAAAAAACTCAGGGTGCCGTCAGATATGATCTACCATGTCGGCCATCCGGTCGGCATGGCTGACCTGATGCAGCTCTTGTCGCTCGATCGTCCCGATCTCAAGGATATACCGTTCCCCCCTTCCATTCCGGAGGATATGGGCGAGGGAAAGGATATTTTTGCTGCCATCCGGCAGCATGATCTCCTCCTCTACCATCCGTACGACAGCTTCACTCCTGTGGTAAACCTCCTCCGCCAGGCGGCGCATGATCCGGATGTTCTTGCTATCAAGATAACGCTCTACAGGGTAGGTTCCAACTCCCCGATCGTCAATGCCCTCATGGAAGCACGGGAGAACGGGAAAGCGGTTGCTGCATTGATCGAACTCAAGGCCAGGTTTGATGAGGAGAACAATATCGGCTGGGCCCGGGCGCTGGAACACGAGGGGGTCCATGTGGTCTACGGTGTTGTCGGTCTCAAGGTCCACGCCAAGCTTTGCATGGTTGTCCGGCGTGAAAAAGACGGGATCCGCAGGTACGTGCATCTCGGGACCGGCAATTACAATGCCACGACAAGCCGTATTTATACGGATTTCGGTTTTTTTACCGCAGATCGTGCAATCGGGGAAGATGTTGCCAACCTGTTCAATTTCCTGACAGGGTATGCACGGATCGAGAACTACCAGAAACTGCTCGTTGCCCCGGTCACCCTTCGTAACGGGATCATCGAACGCATTGACCGGGAGATTGCATGTCACCGCAAGAATGGTGACGGTCACCTCATCTTCAAGATGAACGCCCTTGTCGACCCGCTCTGTATTGCTGCCCTGTACCGGGCATCACGGGCCGGCGTGAAGGTGGAACTGCAGGTACGCGGGATTTGTTGTCTCCGTCCCGGTGTTGAGGGGGTCAGCGATAATATTTTTGTCAGTGCGATTGTCGGCAGATTTCTCGAACACGCCCGGATCTATTATTTCCATAACAGCGGGAAGGAAGAGGTATATCTTGGCAGTGCCGATCTGATGCCGCGGAACCTGGACCGGAGGGTTGAGGTGCTTTTTCCGGTCGAAAACCCGATCATCAGGGACGCGATTGTCAATACGATCCTGCCGGCACAGTTACACGATACGGTCAAGCTCCGCTTTATGCAGGCTGACGGGACTTACTGCCGCACCCGTCCCGCACCGGATACAAAACCGCTGAATGTCCAGACATGGATGGTGGAACACCGGGGATCATGGTATGACCGTGCCAGGTAACCTGATAACCCCCCTGACGGGATCCTGCTGGTACGCCATGCAGGAACTGCCAGGCCTCCTTGAGGCATTCACCGGTGAGATTTCCGGCGTGAAAGAAGCACAGGATATCGAGTATATCCACCGCATGCGGGTCGCATCCCGGAGGCTCCGTGCTGCACTTCCTCTTTTTTCCACCTGTTTTTTAGACAACCAGTACCTGAAATGGATGCAGGAGATCACCAGGATCACCCGGGCACTGGGGGATGCGCGGGATGCGGATGTCCAGATTGCCTTTCTCAGGAAAACTCTAAAAAAAATTCAAAAAGATCCCGCCCTGCAGAATAAAAGTCCGCCGGCAGATCGGCGGTCAGTCGAACCCGCAATCCGGTTTCTGCTTCCGGCACTGGAGAAAAAACGGGATCTCTTCCAGAAACGTGTCCTGTCAGCCATTGCCGGGCTGGAGAAAAGCAAGGTTACTGATGAGATGCGGCTGGTGTTCACGACCATGGAAAGGGAACTCCGGGCAACCCGGGAGAAACCCGCCCTCTGTACAATTCCTCCGGTTGCCGCGCTCCGTATCGGGAAACGGCTTTCAACCCTCCTTTCGTATGAACCCTGGGTGCTCCACCCGGAAGCAGTTGCGGAGCACCACGCTACCCGTATTGCCGCAAAAAAACTCCGGTACACCATGGAGATCTATGGCCCCCTTTATCGGAACAACCTGAAAAAACCGCTTGCACGGGTAAAAAAAATTCAGGAAATCCTGGGGGATGTCCATGACTGTGATGTGTGGATCGATCAGATCACGAGTCTCCTGTTACGGGAGCGATCGCACCTCCGTTCAAAAAAAAAGACAAACCGGCCTGACCCGGCAACCCTTTCCAGCCTTAAAATCCTGCTGTGCGACCGGGAGACCGAACGGAAACGGCGCTACCGGCAGTTTGTACGATACTGGCAGGCACTCGCACGGGCAAAACTCTGGGAGGATCTCAGAAAGACCATGGATTCGGGCAGGAAGACACGGTACCGGCCGCGAGCACCGTACTCCGGCCCTGAGGCAGGCGGTGCCGTCCGTCTCCTGGCACAGGAATATCCCGATGGACAGCACCACAGCCGGCACGTGACTGCACTCGCGCTTATGCTGTTTGACGAATTGTACTCTATGCACCACCTCGGACCGCATGACCGGTTACTGCTTGAATGGGCAGGCCTGCTGCATGACATCGGCTGGAAGTCCGGGCAGACAGGACATACCCGTCGCGGGGCTGATATGGTATTCTCCAGTGAGACAATCCCGTTCGATCTCGAGGACAGGGGGTGTCTTGCATTCATTGTTCTCTCGCACCGGGGAAAAATCCAGCCCTTTACACACCCGTATCTCGGTTTTGTCTCACCGCAGTGCCAGAAGAACGTGCTTATGATCGCGGCAATCCTCCGCATTGCCGACGGTCTCGATTGCCTGCATACCGGATCGGTCCGTGAGATCCATTGTACACTTTCTTCTGACAGGGTGACCTGTACGGTGACCGGTACCGGCGATCTTGCTGCGGAAAAAGAACGTGCGCTGGGAAGAGCGGACCTGTTTTTACAGGTTTTTGAAAAGAGTCTGGTGATACGGTGAAATTGAAAAAGATCGGCCCGAACGGGCGCGTTGTCTCATTTATCGATATCGGGACAAATTCTGTCCGCCTCCTCGTGGTCCGGCTCAACCCGAACCATTCGTACACTATCCTCACCCGCCAGAAACAACAGGTCCGGCTGGGGGAAGGGGAGTTCGATGAGGATGAGATCCAGCCGGAAGCCATTGAGCGGCTCATCGTCGTCTGTAAAAAATTTACCGATCTTGCACGCACATTCTCAACGGAGGAGTTCGTCGCAGTTGCCACTTCGGCCATGCGGGAGGCATCAAACCAGAACGAGATCCTGCACCTGCTGAGGCAGGAAGCGCAAATCGATGTCCGCGTTATCTCGGGACAGGAAGAGGCACGGCTGATCTATCTCGGCGTGGCAAGCGGCATCCATATCGAGGACCGTCTGGTATTTTTCATTGATATCGGGGGAGGGAGCACGGAGATTGCTGTCGGGGGTGACCGGACCTACCAGTATCTCGAGAGTTTCCGGCTTGGTGCCCTCCGGTTGTCGAACCTCTACTTCCCCCGCGGGCATAACGGCCCGGTATCGTCGGACCAGTATAAGCGTGTCCAGCATCACGTCAAGGACACCATCATCCATTCTGTCAGGAAAATCCGCAGTCTTAATCCGGTAATGGCCATAGGCAGCTCGGGAACCATCATGAACCTTGCCGATATTGCCCAGAAGGCAATCCACCAGAATGGCAGCAACGGTGATCCCGTCATTTCGGGAAAGGAGCTGCAGAAAGTGATCGATCTGCTCTGTTCCCTTCCGCTCGACCAGCGCAGGAAGATCCCGGGCATGAACCCGGAGCGGGCGGATATCATCATTGCCGGAGCAGCGATTCTCGATACCTTCATGAAGGAACTGGGACTCGATTCTCTCCTGACCACCAGTCGCGGTCTGCAGGATGGTCTTCTCATGGACTATCTCTCGAGAATTGACGTTTTTCCCCTGCTGGGCGAGTTGTCACCGCGTCAGCGCAGCGTGCTCCAGCTTGGCAGGTCCTGCGGTATCAATGAAGTACATGCCCGGACCGTCACGGGCCTTGTTCTCGAACTTTTTGATTCTGCAAAAGAACTGGGCCTGCATACTTTCGGTGACAACGAACGCGAACTTCTTGAATATGCTACGTTCCTTCATGATATCGGTTCGTTCATTTCCTACTCGAACCACCATGCCCATTCTTATTATATAATAAAAAATTCCGAACTGCTGGGGTTCGACCAGAAAGAGATCACCTTCATGGCCAACATTGCCCGGTTCCACCGGAAAAAAACAATGCGGAAAAAGGACCCGGAGGTTATGGAACTTGAGTCCCGCGAGCGGGACGCCCTCCGGGTCCTGACTACCTTCATCCGTCTGGGCGAGAGCCTCGACCGAAGCCACACCGCACTTATCCAGCATGTAAAATTCACAAGAATGGATAAAGAGTGCATTCACCTGGAGGTTGTCGCCCGCGGTGACTGCCAACTGGAGATCTGGGGTATAGAAGCAGAGAAAAAGGCGTTTGAGAAGATCTTCGAAAAACAACTCGAAATAGAGACGATACAGACTGAGTGATACAGGATTCATTATGCGTCAGGACAGGTAACCGGTCTGCTCTTTCGGATTGTCCGGTGACCGTAAGCGGAACCACGCGGTTCGTTACTTTTCCGTTATCGGTACATGATAGTCCCCGCACAATGAACATGAAACCCGTAACGGTTCATGCTCTTGAAAGATCATCAAAGTAGTTTTCCTGATGCTCTTTCGGGCTCTGTGCCTGCTGCTCTGGTATCCCCGGTCGCGATTGTGCCCCAGTACGTGTGGCAATCGCGGGGAAATATCCCGTTCAGATCATGCCGGGCATCGCAATGCGTCCACCCGCGGGAGGCAGGGCCGGCGCAATGAGGAGTGTCGTAACATGAAAAGAGGTGTTTTCAACGGCAAAAAATAATGAATCCTACGATTTTCCAGTAAGGATCTGGACTTCGGCGGTTACATCATTTCCTGTCATTTCAACCCGGTAGTTCCCGGGTGCCCGTACCATGAATTCCTGTTTTGTCATGATACTGTATCCCTTGTTGAATCCCTGCTCCTCCTTGAGCACCCCGTTGTCTGCATCGTATATCTGCACCTTGAACCATGCATTCGGACTCGTGTATGCGACATCAACAACATGTTCCGAGGAAAGTCCGATATTGACGGTTTTCTCTCCGTAAAACATTTCCGGGGTTATATTAAATTTTATATAGAGTGGCGGAGTGATCAGGTTCTGGGTGAAGACCTCTTTCTGCCCGCCATTGAATGCATGGTTAACCGAGTAGACCAGATTATATGTTTCCGTGTATTTTTCCTCATATGTCTGGGAAGATGCGGGATTGGCTGCAGTCCCGGAAGTATCGGTTATCGTTAAGGTAGAAGTCGGGAACGGGGTCAGGGCTCCTGTCGGAAGAGTCGTGGCCTGCTGGAGAGGTGCACGGGTTCCTGAAGACCCGCTGATCATCGGCAGGCCGATAAAATAGATACCGGCAATTATGATAAGGACTGCAATGATCCCGGCGATAACCAGGGTTTTTCCGGATCCACCGGGAGAGGTTACCGGGGCTGGCGGTGGTGAGACTGAAACAGGAGGCCCGGCAACGGGTGGCGGGGTAGGCGCGGCGGGGGAAACAACGGGTTGTTCAAGCGGTGTTCCACAGTATTCACAGAATTTTTTTCCTGGAGCGGACTCCTTCCCACAGGTGGTACAGAACGGCATACGATCAAGATCGGTTATTCCTCAATGATATTTTTTCTTTTCCCCCGGTGTGAACCCCCGGCCGGGAAGGCGGGGTTTTTATCAGCGTGTCACCGGTAAAAAAATGTTCATTTCCCTACGGCTTTACCAGGCAATTGCTGCTGCAGCCTGGAAGGGCGGTAAAAGTGATCCGGGGAACCCTCCATATCAGAACTTTTTGACTGCCTGAACGAGTTTTCCCACGGTCTCCTGTGCGTCTCCATAGAGCATCCGCGTGTTGTCCCGGTAGAACAGGTCGTTCTCGATACCTGCAAAACCCTTTCCCTGGCCGCGTTTCAGGACGATGACATTCTTTGCCTGTTCTACGTCAAGGATGGGCATACCGAAGAGGGGGCTGCCCTGCCGGTGCGCGGCCGGGTTGACCGTGTCATTCGCCCCAATCACAAGGACTACGTCAGTACTCGGGAACTCCGGGTTTATCTCGTCCCGGTCAAAGAGGCGATCGTAGGAAACGCCGGCCTCGGCAAGCAGGACATTCATGTGCCCTGGCATCCGCCCGGCAACCGGGTGGATTGCAAACTTGACCTGGATATTCCTGCTCTCGAGCAGGTCGGTCAGTTCCTTGACCTTCTGCTGGGCCTGGGCGACCGCCATACCGTAACCGGGAGCGATGATAACCATGTCCGCATAGGCCAACAGGACTGCAGCATCGTCGATCTCAATCGGCTTCATGCTGCCCTGGATCTCCGTCCCCTTGTCCTCCGAAGCGCCGAAAGCGCCGAAGAAGACATTCGAGAGCGGGCGGTTCATCGCCTTTGCCATATTGAGCGTGAGCAGCGAGCCCGCTGCACCGACTATGATACCCGCGACAACCATCGCATAATTGGGAGATGCAAACGAGAATCCGTCCAGTGCCACAGCGAGCCCGGTAAAGGCGTTGTACATCGAGATCACAACGGGCATGTCGGCCCCTCCGATAGGAAGGGTCATCAAGAGGCCGAACCCGAGCGCGAGGACAAAGAACAGCGGAAGGTACAGGGAAACGGAGAAGGGGATCCAGTCAGGCTGCACGATAACGAGTATCCCTGAAACGAAAGCAAGGGCCAGGACAGCCATGTTAACGACCTGCTGGCCCGGGAAGGTGATCGGCCGCGGCCGCATCCAGCCCTGGAGCTTCAGGAATGCAATGATGCTTCCCGTGAATGAGATGGCACCGATGAGGCCGCCGACAACGGCAAGGGAACCGGTAACAGGGGTGGTTGTACCAAGGAGCGCAACTGCAGAGATTCCGGCAGCTGCACCGCCACCCATCCCATTGAAGAGCGCTATCATCTGGGGCATGTCGGTCATTGCAACGCGCTTGGCCGCAAGGTACCCGAAACCCCCACCGATAACGATGGCTATTGCAATCAGGGAGAGGTTGGAAAGAGCAGGAGTAAAGAAAGTAACAAGCATTGCGATCAGCATGGCAGCGCCAGCCCAGACAATACCGCTCCGTGCAGTGAGCGGGTGGCTCATTCGCTGCATACCGATAATGAAGAAGAAGATCGTCACGATGTACACGGGATCGATCAGCCACGCGAGTTCAGCCATATTATACCTCCTTACCGGGTTTTTTCCCGCTGCGGTCGAACATCTGGAGGATCCGCTCCGTAACCACATAACCACCGGTGACGTTCGCTGCGCCGAGGATGACTGCTACAAACCCGACGACCTGTTCAAGAGGCGTTGTCGCAAGGCCGAGCGCAACCATTGCACCGACAAGCACGATACCATGGATAAAGTTCGAACCGCTCATCAGGGGGGTGTGGAGGATGGCGGGAACGCGGCTGATGACAACGTACCCGGTGAAGGCGGCCAGCACTACGATATAGACTGCCGTCCAGAGCATGGTCATATCGGTCATGGCTTCCCTCCGGTCAGGAGATCGTTTGTGGGTTTATGGCACACCTTACCTGCGTGAACCAGCAGGCTCGCGACCAGGATCTCGTCAGTAAATTCCCTGACGATCTCTCCCTCCCTGTCAATGAGAAGCGCAAGGAACGACTGGAGGTTCTTCGCGTACATCTGGCTCGCATGGAACGGCACCCGTGCCGGAAGGTTCTGCGGCCCTATGATCCGGACCCCCTGAACGTGGATAGTCTTGCCTGCCTGCGTCAGCTCGCAGTTGCCGCCCGATTCGGCAGCCATATCGATGATGACGGCTCCGGGTCTCATCATCGCAACGGTCTCCCTGGTAATGAGGACGGGAGCCTTCCGGCCGGGAATGGCTGCAGTCGTGATGATGATGTCAGCCTGTGCAACCGCACCGGAGACCATCTGCTGCTCCTGAACCTTCTCTTCCGGAGTGAGTTCGCGTGCGTAACCACCCTGACCTTCGGCATTGATCTCAAGTTCGAGGAACTTGGCTCCGAGGCTCCGAACCTGTTCGCCCGCAGCGCGCCGGACATCGTAGGCCTCGACTAAGGCACCAAGCCGTTTTGCGGTGGCGATTGCCATCAGGCCGGCAACCCCGGCACCCAGGATGAGCACTTTTGCCGGCCGTATCGTGCCTGCGGCCGTTGTCAGCATAGGGAGGAATTTCGGGCAGTTGTCAGCCCCCAGGATGGCTGCTACGTATCCGCCGGCCGTTGCCTGGGAACTGAGCGCATCCATGCCCTGGGCACGGGTGATACGCGGGATCAGCTCGAGGGCAAAGGCAGTAACCCTCCGGTCGCGCATCATGGCTACCGCCTCAAGGTTGGTTGACGGGTTCATGAACCCGATTACAATAGTGCCCTCAGTAAGCTGTTCGATATCGGAGACCGTCGGGGGCTGGACCCGAAGCACGATCCGGGCACCGTCAACCAGTCCGGCCGGGCTGGATGCAATCTTCGCACCGGCAGCAAGGTAGAGATCGTCAGGATAGAATGCAGCTGCACCGGCATCATGTTCGATCCGGATCTCGCAACCAGATTTCGTGAGCTTCTGTACCACTTCAGGTACCATTGCCACGCGCTGTTCCCCGAAAGTCCGTTCCCTTGACACAGCAATCACAACTGGCAGGGTTGCCGGGTTTTTCGGATCGTTCTGGATATTTCCTGTTACCTCCTGTACGGGGGGGATATCGCTCATAATTCCCCCTTGGACAGCACGGCATTTACGGTAGAGTACAACCTTTTCACTCCCTTGATGATCTGCAATGTATCGTACTGGTTGAACCTATATCCTCTTTATTTTACGCACATGCACCGCTATCCCGCGGCGGGAACGCTGCATCTCGTCCGCCGGCAGGGCTGCACGGCCGGTCCCCAGCGCACGCGGACCCACGACCAGCACTTCGTCGCCTTCGCGGATAGCCGGGTCTGCAGATACTACACCGGGTGCGAGGATATCCCCTTCCGGGATGAAATCGTCAATATGAACGCGGTAGCCTTCCGGAATAATCTTCCAGCCGTCAAGCGTGGGACGGAGCATGCCGGTACCCGTATCGAGCGAGAAGAGCTGGACATTGTTCCTGCTATAGAATACTTCCGGGAAATGCCCCCGCAGCATAGTACCCTTGGTGTCAACATCGCAGTTGAACTGATAGGAGATCATGCCATGGAGCCGGTCATCCCTGATCTTCCGTTCACCAGCAAGGGCTGCATCGAGAGCATTGAGGGCGGTGTTTCCGGCCGGGTGTTCCGTGCAGGAATATTCCAGGGTTATCCCGCACTCCCCCGCGGCCATCTGAGCCACTTTCAGTGCTCCTCCTTCAAGATGGGCGATGATACGCCGGTAGGGATGTTTCCGGAAATAGGAGGCGAGAATGTCCGCAATGACTGCACATTCTTCCGCATCCCAGTAACCGGTGACCGGAACATCGTAATGCCCTGCCGGATATACGGTCTCAAGTTCACGGGGGACCAGCCCGAGCGGCGACGTAACGATCAGTTCATGGGCCCTCCCGCCGACAGCCTGCTGGAACCTGCGATGGCTCTGCGAGAGAGAGTAGGGTTTCCTTGCCGAACAGGGAAGGAGCACCGCAACATCGGTCTTTGGCGGCACATACCGCCCGATCACCCGCCCGGCAAACCTCCGTACTTCCGCCCGCTGCATGGACTCGCCGGAGTTTGCCCGCAGGATACCTGCGCGTGCAACTGGCTGCACCCGTTCCATGAATGCGTGCTTCTGGTCAAGGAAGCGCATGACGGCAACCTGCCTTGCATCCTGGCGGCAGCGGGATTCAACGAGATCGCGAACCCGGCCCTGTTGGATATACAATGTGACAAGGGCGATCTCTTCTCGCAGCGCGTACCGGTTATGCTCCCGGAGATTTCCTGCTGCACAGCCCGGACAGGAACAGATCCCGGTCATGAAGGCATTTTCCGGGAAATCACCGTCCGGCGTACAGAACCGTCCCTGAGCCGATTTAAGGTCTACTGCCGTGTAATCGAACAGGTCAAACCCGGAATAACAGAGAATTGCAGCCGTTGCCGGAAGTGCGGATGCAGGGGCGTACCACGCAGTATCGGGCGGGGTTTTCTCTTTCAGGTCAGTGAGCCAGTCGGCATAGGTGCGCGGATTTGCCATCGCGGTGTGCCAGCCGGCAACTATAACACAGTCGCCGCTCTGGGCCCGGTTATCCAGCTGCGGGTGGATAGATACCGGCTGAATCCCAGATTCCGGGGGAAACTGATCCACGATTGTTTTTGGTGCGCAAAGCGGGAGGTTGGTGCCGGCCAGGGGGGTCAAAGCAGGAAACAGCTCCCCGCATTCGGCAACGGCAGGAAGACATACGGTGGGAATACCTTCGGATTCAAGTACCCCGGTCCGGGCAAGACCGTCGCGTTTCCGGAAGCTAACGCGGGTCATGGCTCACCTCAATGTCCCCGAGGACTTCCCGGACAACCGGCACCCACCGCGGGTTGCAAGAGACTGTAATCCTGCTCTCCGGATGACATTCCTGAATACTGCGGATGCCCCGGCAGCCCTGCCGTACCATGGCCTCGTCCCACTCCGGGATCTCGGAAGGACCGATAGGGAAAGTTTCTTTCAGTTCCCGGAGGTACGGCCCGAAGGGGGGCTTGAAGAGCAGGGTCGTGTCAAATGCATCCCGTTCCCCCCCGTCGAATGCAATAAGAATATCCTTTCCAACGGGAAGCCGACCGAGCTGCTGCTGGTAGCGGAGCACTTCTGTGCGCCTGCAGCTCTCCTCGCCCCGGTAAAAGAACCGCCGCTTTGAAACACGGTCGTGCACTTCCAGCTCTGCAGCATGATCGAGCAGTGCCCGGTACCCCGAAAGGAGCTGCGGGTGGCCCCGGCACCGTTCATCCACGAGTTCCCAGAGCGTACCGTCAGCGATCGCCTGGCGTATCCGGGCGATCTCGGCAAGGGTAACATGGAGGTTATGGAGCGCGAGGAGGCGCTCGCGGTCTGGTGCGGAGCGGAGCTCTTCTGCGGTGTGGGACCGGCAGACTGCGCAGGCACAGGGAAGATCGGCAAGTTCATTGATCCGGTAACTGCCATGCACCGTCAGATACCGGCCATCCTTTGCGTACAGCGCGTATGCCGCGGAGTCGAAGAGATCGCAGCCCATCGCGGTCGCAAGGGCAAACATGGACGGGTGGCCGGCACCAAAGAGGTGAATACAGGCAGAAGGGGAGAGCGTCCGCTTAGCGGCCATCACCACGCTGACAAGATCGCGGTACCGGTAGGACTCCATGAGGGGGACAACCGCCCCGATCGGGCAGAAGGAGAACCCGAGACCGGTTACCTCGCGCCCGGCCCGTTCGCGGAGATCCTCAAAGATCCCGCCCTGCACCGGGCCGGCTATCGGTGCGTCACTGCCAAAGACCTCTTTTGCCTCGCTGAGGCGCTGCAGGGTAACAGCGAGTTCCTCTTCCGTTGTCTTCCGGTCGGATCCGGGAGAGGTGGGAATATCGAGCGGCACC
>Ga0209099_1002809_pt1 | contig 14836 bp, 12 predicted proteins | sample AD_JPNHW2_MetaG_FD_184430 | JGI IMG/M metagenome (GOLD analysis project Ga0209099, IMG submission 184430) | Active sludge microbial communities of municipal wastewater-treating anaerobic digesters from Japan - AD_JPNHW2_MetaG (SPAdes) (version 2) | ecosystem: Engineered > Bioreactor > Anaerobic...
CCATACGCCCGTCTTCTAATCTCAATGGACTGTTTCTTTACTATTTCCTTAAAGCTAATGAGAGGCAGCTTGACGCTTTAGGCACAGGATCAACATTTAAGGCCATAACTCAAGAAATTCTCAAAAGATTTGAAATTCCCATCCCGCCGTTCGACGACCAAAAGCGCATTGCCCATTTGCTCGGCAAGGTAGAAGGGCTGATCGCCCGGCGCAAACAACATCTGCAACAACTCGACGACATACTTAAAAGCGTCTTTCTGGAGATGTTTGGCGATTACATTAAAGATAAACAAGAGACTGATTTGGCATCCTATATAACAACACTAACTGATTATCACGCGAATGGCAGTTATGAAACTCTGAGAAAGAATGTCGAACTCCTAACGGAGCCAAATTTTGCCCTTATGGTGCGAACTACCGATTTGGAAAAAAACAATTTCTCAGAAGGATGTAATTATATAACAGAAAATGCTTACAACTTCTTGGAAAAATCTAAGGTGTTTGGCGGCGAAATTATAGTTAATAAAATTGGTAGCGCTGGCAAGGTTTACTTAATGCCACATCTAAATCGTCCCGTTTCATTAGGGATGAATGCATTTTTGATCAGGTTCAACAAAGCTTTAAATTCAGTTTTTGCATACTATTTTTTGACATCTGACATCGGAACACAGCGGATTCATAATTTAGTACAAGGCGCTGTTACAAAAACAATTACAAAGAATGCCATTAGAAGCATCAGAATCCCCATAGTACATATTAACCTCCAAAACCAATTTGCCACCGTCGTCGAAAAAATTGAAGGAATCAAATCCCGCTATCAACAAAGCCTGACCGATCTGGAAAGTCTCTATGGCGCGCTAAGCCAGAAGGCGTTCAAGGGCGAGCTGGATTTGTCGCGGGTGCCGCTGCCGACAGAAGGCCCTGAAATAGCGGAGGATGTAAAATTGGAAGCAGAGGAAAAACAACCTAATAAAAAAAGGGCAGGTACAATTAATGCGTAACATAAACAAAAGGGTTGAAAAATGAGTACAACGACTCTTGGCCGTTTACAGAAAGTTGAATTGCGCGAGGCCTGGACGTCTGAGTCCGGCGATTTTACTCCCTGGCTTGCAAAAGAAGAAAACTTGAACCTTCTGGGTGAAGCCGTCGGTATAGAACTGGAACTGGAATCGCAAGAAAAAGAAGTTGGACCATTCCGGGCGGACATTTTGTGTAAAGACACAGCTACGGACAATTGGGTGTTAATCGAGAATCAGCTTGAACGCACCGACCATACACATCTCGGCCAGTTGTTAACATATGCGGCTGGTCTGAATGCGGTAACGATTGTATGGATTACTGAACGATTCACTGCCGAACACCGTGCTGCTTTGGACTGGCTTAATGAAAGAACCGATGAAAAAATAAATCTTTTTGGACTGGAAATAGAATTATGGCGCATTGGTGATTCACCGATTGCCCCAAAATTCAACATCATCAGCCAGCCAAATGATTGGTCGCGTACTGTGCAGAAGGCAGCGGCGGGTGATGGCGAAATATCCGCTCATAAACAATTCCAATTGAAGTTCTGGATAGCATTTAAACAGTACATGGAAGAAAAGGGGAGTTTTATTCGATGCCAGAAACCGTTGCCGCAACACTGGACCAACCATGCGATTGGAAGAACAGGCGTTCATTTGGACTCTATTGTTTCGCTTTGGAACTCGGAAACGGGTATCAAAGGACCCGAAATTCGTGCAGAACTTTATCTTGATGGGCCAAATGCAAAGCGGGAATTTGCCGCATTGGAGATGCATAAAGCAAGTATTGAAAAGGAGTTAGGTTTTTCGCTTAAATGGCACAATCCCGAAAATAAGGCAGCGTGCCGGCTCTATGCTAGTGTAGTGCGTCTAACGCTTCTTTACATTTAGCGATCTTTGCCAATATTTTATCCACCGGTGCACTCCAGACGAACACTTGAGGATTTTGGTTGTGATTTTCCAAATATTCGTTGATGGCTGCAATCAATTCCGGAACGCTGGAGAAAGACCCGCGCCGGATACGTTTGTCGGTGATTTCGCGGAACCAGCGCTCGACCATGTTGAGCCACGAACTGGAGGTCGGCGTAAAATGCAGATGAAACCGCGGATGGCGCTTGAACCAAGCCTTGACTCGCGGGTGCTTGTGTGTGGAATAATTGTCCACAATCAGATGAAGCTCCCGATCTGCTGGTGTTTGCGTATCGATCTTCTTGAGAAACCGGATAAACTCCTGGTGCCGGTGGCGTGGCATACAATCGCCAATGACCTTGCCGTCGAGTACGCTCAGGGCGGCAAACAATGTTGTTGTGCCGTTGCGTTTGTAGTCGTGGGTTTGCCGTGCTGGAATTCCCGACCTGAGGGGTAGCAGCGGTTGTGTGCGTTCCAGTGCCTGTATTTGGCTCTTTTCGTCTACGCACAGAACCAGCGCCTTTTCCGGTGGGTTCAGATACAGGCCCACAACATCGGTCAGTTTCTCGACAAAGTTTTTGTCGCGACTGAGCTTGAAAGTCTCTATTAAATGGGGTTTGAGGTTGTGCATTCTCCAGATGCGACGGATACTGGCCTCTGATAGATTTTGCGCCTTGGCCATGCTGCGCGTGCTCCAATGCGTGGCATTTTGTGGCTTTGTATGCAAGGTGGCTTCGACAACGGCCTTGATTTTGGCTGGCGTGATACGGTGCTTGCGCCCAGGACGAGGTGCGTCTTTTTCTAGTCCCGCTAAACGCAAGGCCAGAAACCTTTCGCGCCAAAGTTGTATGGTCGGACGCGACAAACCTAACGTTGCGGCAATATCCTGATTGCTCAAACCGTTTACGTCCATAAGAATGATCTTGGCACGTTGAACTTGTCTTACAGGCAATGAACGGCTTCGTGACCAAGTATCCAATGTCGCTCGTTCCGCAGTTTCGAGTATGATGGGTTTTGTTGTTCGGCTCATGTAGAATCATATTAGATATTCAAGCTTATATGTCAAGCTATTTACGACGCACTACACTAGACAAAATTACGATTTTCTAAATGAGGCACTGTGGCCGGAACAGTTTGAATGGCTACGTATAAAATTGGAAGCAATGCACAAGGTATTTGCGCCAATAATGAAGACTCTGAAATTAAATACACCGTCATAGTTTCAATGTATAAGGATGAACATGAAACCATCGTTCAGCAGACGACCGCCGAATACCTGGAATAAAAGCTCGGCCGTCATTCGGCGGCGACATGCTGTCTCTTCCTTTCATTTGGACTGGCAAAAGGTTGCAATCAGCCGATGATTCACTTGCAATCAGCCGCCACTTCGTCTACAATACGTAGCCATGAAAACCACTGATTTTTATCCCCGTTATCTTCGCCCACGAGTCATGGATGCGTTGGCCGATTCGCCGGTGGTGCTGATTCATGGCCCTCGTCAGTGCGGTAAGACTACGCTGGCCCGTCAGGTGGGAAATGATGAGGGGTTCGTCTATCTCAGTTTTGACGATGATGTCCAGCGGGCGGCGGCACAGGCTGACCCGGTGGGCTATGTCGCCGATTTACCGGAGCGGGTCATTCTGGATGAAGTGCAACGGGTACCAGAATTGTTCACCTCGTTGAAGGCGGCGGTGGATGCCCGGCGGAATCCCGGGCGTTTTATCCTGACCGGTTCGGCAAATGTGTTGCTTGTTCCAAGGTTGGCGGAATCGCTGGCCGGTAGGATGGAGATTCTCCGGCTGCATCCTCTGGCGCAGGTGGAACTTGCACGGGAAGCGGTTGATTTCCTGCCGATGTTGTTCAAGAGCGAGTTCAAGTCGGGGGCTGTCGGCCGACGCCTGGGCCGCGACCTGGTCGATCTCATGACCGCCGGCGGTTATCCGGCTGCGCTGTCGCGCGCCACTCCCCGGCGGAGAGCGGCCTGGTACCGGGATTACAGCGAAACCCTGGTTCAGCGCGATATTCGCGATCTGGCCCGAATCCACCTGATGGATGGTTTGCCGCGCTTGTTGACGCTGGCCGCCGGACAAACCGCACGGTTGTTGAATGTATCCGATCTGGCCGCCCCGTTTCAGGTAAGCCGACCCACGATGCGGCAATATCTGACGCTGCTGTCGCGGATTTTTCTACTGGAGGAGCTGCTGCCATGGTACAGCAACCGGATGAGCCGCTTGATCAAGACACCCAAATTGCATATGGGCGACGCAGGCCTGGTCTGCGCGCTGCTTGGGTTGGATGCCGATAGTCTGTGGCGGGATCGCTTATTGTTCGGGCAGATTCTGGAAACGTTCATCTATCAGGAGCTGAGACGACAGGCAAGTTGGCAGGAAGAGCCGGTGTCCTTCAGCCATTTCCGTGACAAAGACAAGGTAGAAGTGGATTTTGTATTGGAGTCTCATGGCAAATTGGCAGGGATTGAGGTAAAGGCTTCTTCGACAGTTACCAATGAAGATTTTAAAGGCTTGCACAAGCTCCAGCATGCCGTGCAGCAGCGTTTTGCCTCGGGGGTGGTGTTGTATGACGGCGAGGCGGCTGTTTCCTTCGGGAATAATCTCTATGCCGTGCCCATCTCCACGTTGTGGGAGAAAATTTGATGCTCTATAACGAAGACACTCTAGTTCAGCAAACGACCGCCGAATACCTGGAGCAAAAGCTCGGCTGGCAGTCTTTCTATGCTTGCAATTCATAATAACACTATCGCATTCGACAACAAACATCGATACTACTACACACCAATGTCAGCTAAGATATTATTGACATAAAAGACATGGTTTCATATACTTTAACCCACAAAAGGGAAATTTTTATCAAAATCAAATACATAAGGTCTGCAAGAAATGATCTCGCTGTCTCCCGTATCCTGCCTTTGCTTTTGACCGTAGAATATTTCTGCACATACTATAAAGATTGACGTGTCCGGATGGTTATGAACGAAGAAAAAATTCAATCAGACGAAAATGTTGCCGAAAAAGAGAAGCTGAAGACTGAAGAGCCCTCTCTCTATCGGGTCATCCTTCTTAATGATGACTATACAACCATGGAATTTGTGATTCATGTGCTGGAGACAGTGTTCCACAAGCCGCTTCCCGAGGCTACCCGGATAATGCTGAATGTACATAAAAATGGGGTTGGTCTGTGCGGTGTTTACACGCATGAGATTGCCGAAACAAAGGTAGCTGAAGTGCATGCAATGGCGGCCGAAAATCAATTCCCGCTGAAATGCACGATGGAGAAAGAATGATCAATAAAGAGTTGAGCCTGATGCTGGATGCGACTTTCCAGGATGCAAAGAACCGGCGCCATGAATACCTTACTACTGAACATATCCTGTTCGCGCTCGTACATGACGAGCTCGGCATAGACATCATAACGGGCTGTGGTGGCGATGTCGTCAGGATAAAGGAAGCCATCGAGGCATTTTTCGCCAGGAACATACCCACGCTGCCGCCGGGGAAGAGCTCGGAACCTGTGCCTGCCCTCGGCTTCCATAGGGTTATCCAGCGGGCCATAACCCATATCCAGTCGGCGGAAAAGGCGGAGGTCGAAGCAGGCGATCTGTTGGCAGCGCTTTACGGTGAACCCGATTCCTTTGCCGTGCATTTTCTTGAACAGGAAGGCATCTCACGTCTTGATGTGCTGAATTATATATCCCACGGCAGCGCGGGCTTAAGCAGGTTTCAACAGCACGAATCGCCGTCTGAAGAACCGACTCGCGAATCAGCCCCCGGCCAAACGGAGCCGAAGCGGCCCGTGTCGCAAGATCCCTTGAAACTCTATACCATTAACCTGAATGAAAAGGCTGCCGCAGGAGAGATAGATCCGCTGGTAGGCCGTGAAGACGAGCTTAAGCGTACCATACAGGTGCTCTGCAGGCGCCGGAAAAACAATATCGTGTTCGTCGGTGAGCCGGGTGTCGGCAAGACGGCGCTTGTTGAAGGTCTTGCGCTGAATATTCACCGGGGTTCCGTGCCTGATCCGCTCAAGGATACGACCATTTACTCGCTCGACATGGGAGCGTTGCTTGCAGGCACAAAATACCGGGGCGATTTCGAGGCACGCTTGAAGGCCACTATAAAGGATCTTGTAAAGATTACCGGCGGCATACTCTTCATTGATGAGATTCATACTATTGTCGGAGCGGGAGCAACAAGCGGCGGTTCGATGGATGCATCGAACATATTGAAGCCGGTACTGAATTCCGGCAGACTGCGCTGCATCGGCGCCAGTACGTATGAGGAATTTAAAAACCATTTCGAGAAAGATCGCGCCCTTTCAAGGCGGTTCCAGAAGATAGAAATTTACGAGCCCACCATAGAGGAAACGGTTGATATATTGAAAGGTCTGCGTTCCTATTACGAGGAGTTCCATGGCGTCCGTTATACGGATTCTGCAATCAAGGCTGCGGCCGAACTTTCCGCAAAATATATAAACGAAAAATTTATGCCGGACAAGGCGATTGACGTGATAGACGAGGCAGGCGCCACGCGAAAGCTGCGAGGCTGCGGCAACGGGAAACTCGTCGTCGGCGTAAAAGAAATCGAGGGCATTGTCGCCCATATCGCCAGGATACCCTCCCTGAACATATCCGCGTCCGATACAGAGAAATTGAAGGATCTGGAAGCGGAACTGAAAGCTGCGGTCTTTGGACAGGACAGCGCCATCCATTCGCTGGTCTCTGCCATCAAGAGATCGCGCGCCGGGCTTGGCATTCCCGAGAGGCCGATTGGCGCCTTCCTCTTCGCGGGGCCGACGGGTGTCGGCAAGACGGAAGTCTCAAAGCAAATGGCAAACGTGCTCGGTGTAAAATTCATCCGCTTTGATATGAGCGAATATATGGAAAAGCATACTGTATCGAGGCTAATAGGAGCGCCCCCGGGCTATGTCGGTTTTGACCAGGGCGGCATGCTGACCGATGAGATAAGGAAACATCCATACTCCGTGCTGCTGCTCGATGAGATCGAAAAAGCGCACCCCGACATCTTCAGCATATTGCTGCAAGTGATGGATTACGCTACACTGACGGACAACAATGGGAAGAAGGCTGACTTCCGCAATGTCATCCTCATAATGACGTCCAATGCGGGTGCAAAAGAGATGGATATGGGTGCCATAGGATTCGGCGACAGAAAAGCCGATGCCAGATCAAAAGGCGGCGAGGCGATAAAAAAACTCTTTAACCCTGAATTTAGAAACCGGCTGGACGCGATCATTACCTTCAACTCGCTCACTCCTGCAGTTATGAAAAAGGTAGTCGATAAATTTATCAGTGACCTGGGCAGGCAGCTCGGGGGGAAAAAGGTGAAGATAGAAGTTACCGATGCCGCCAGGAACTGGCTTACCGAAAATGGGTACGACGATAAATTCGGCGCAAGGCCTCTGTCGAGGCTTATTCAGACGGAGATCAAAGATGCCCTCTCCGAGGAACTGCTTTTCGGTAAATTGAAAAAGGGCGGCAGTGTAACGGTTGACCATAAAGAAGGACGCCTCGAATTCAATTATCGCCCTCTTGATTAAATTAACAGCATGACCGTTTACAGATTGACCAAAGAACTCGTTTTTCCGCCGCCCGAACTGGCCGACGACGACGGCTTGCTCGCCGTTGGCGGCGATCTGAGCGTTGACCGGCTGGTGCTCGCCTATTCGATGGGGATCTTCCCCTGGTATTCCAGCAAATCTCCCGTTCTCTGGTGGTCGCCTGATCCCCGCATGGTCTTATTTCCGAAAGAACTGAAGGTCTCGCGCACCCTGCGACAGACTATGAAAAAAGGCATTTATCGCATCACAACCAATGCCGCTTTTGAAGATGTCATCAGCAACTGTGCCACCATAGCCAGAAAGGGAGAAAACGGCACATGGATAACCGATGATATGATAGAGGCATATATTCGCCTGCACAAGGCCGGTTATGCCCACTCCGTCGAGGCGTGGGACGGCGCTGAACTTGCCGGCGGCCTCTATGGAATAGTGATGGGCAAGGTGTTCTTCGGTGAATCGATGTTCGCCAAAAAGAGCGACGCGTCAAAGGTTGCCTTTGCCACTTATGCCGTACAGCTTGCGGAAAAGGGATTTGAACTGATCGACTGCCAGGTGACCACGGAACATATGAAAAGATTCGGCGCAAGAGAAATCACACTTGCCGAGTTTATCAAACATTTAAGAAAAGCCCTGCATTAACTAAATCTCTATCGCCAATAAACAATGGTTCAAAATTTTTCTCCCCTGCTTTTGACGCAGAATTTTTCATTCCTGTAGGCAGAGCAAAAAGTGCAACGATTATGCGAGGGTCAGATTAACCGATCAAGGCAGATCAAGAGGTCAAATCTGCTATTAACTTATATACGGCAATAAGTAAGAGCGTCGCGGCATTGTTTCCGTTTTCAATGGGCCAAATTGTCTGCTGATACGATAAACAAAGAAGGCCTGCTGGAAATCATCAAAAAATTGCTCAAGACAGATACTGATCTGGACTTTCTTTCGAAATTGCCGGAAAATGATTTAAGAATACTTGTGGCATGTATACGAGAGCGATTTGATCAACTGGGAAATAATCAAAATATTATTAATTAAGGAACTGTTATGAATAAATCGGATTTAATCCAGGAGTTAGCTAAAAAGAATAATCTTACAGATAAGGTGGCTACACAAATAATTAATCTTGTCTTTGATAATTTTACAAATACTCTAAAGAATGATGGAAGAATTGAAATTCGTGGATTGGGGAGCTTCTCTGTACGGAACTATGATGCTTATACCGGAAGGAACCCGAAGACAGGGAAGACGACAAATGTAAAATCGAAAAAGTTGCCGTTTTTTTAGGCAGGGAAGGCATTAAAGAAGAGAGTCGATGGTGAACCATGATAAAGTGTCACGCATGTTTAAAAGAACTGGATATTAGACCTCCTATCGGAAGACGGGAGGTTTGTATTTTTTGCGGATCGGATCTTCACTGCTGCCTGAATTGTGGATTTTACAAGATCGGTGCCTATAATGATTGTCGGGAGCCTCAGGCGGATAGAGTGATTGATAAGAGCCAAAGCAATTTTTGTGATTATTTTAACTTTGGATCTGTGCCACAAGCCAATCGAAAAGAAGTTTCTGAAAAAAATGAAAATGCTAAAATGAAATTGGAATCACTCTTTAAGAAAGATTGAAGTAGCCGAATATAAAGAACCCTTTTGAAGGTATGTTTTATAATCATACCTTAAAAGAAAGGATTACCTAAATGTGGATATTTACTAAAGATGGCTTTTACAGCGTGGTACAGAAGTCAAATCAGAAGGGAACCGACTTGCTTACGGTCGGAAGCCGTTACAAGTCTGATATGGCGAGGCTGATAAAAGGTCTTAATATCCCTGAAGACATGTTATTAAAAGCGAACGGGACCGATTATGAGTACAGGGTTGAAGTTAAAAAGTCTGTACTTGCCGACTATATGAAAGAACAGGTCATGCAGATTGATTACAGTAACTTTGAACATGAAATTGAGTTAAGAAATAAAAAAAGGGCGGATATTTATCTTAGCGTATGGGCTAAACTGTTAAAGGGCCGGTAAGAGTAAGAATTCGGTGTTGAACCTTCTGAAGTTAAAGAAATTTGACAATAGAAGAGAGATACAAATCGAGTATAATCACCTGTAAGCGAGCACCGGTCACTTTTGATGGATATACATCCTTTCAAGTGGTAAAAGTCAATTCAAGATTCTCAATAATTATCGATATAGAATAACCATTATAATATTGATGTGATATAATATTGTCGCGATGACGGAAACGCATAATAAAAAAACTTTTACACTTAATCGGTTAAATGCATATGAAAGACTTTTCTATGTCGCAAACCCATTCATATCCTCGTGAACTGGTCTCCTTTATTTTTGACTTATGGCAAGATGTGAAATTTTTGGAAAGAGAAAGAATCGGAATTGACTTTTCTTTTCAGCTTCCCGACAGATCTTTGTTTGAGCAAATTGTCTCAGTCTGCTATCAGGCGAGTCTGATGCGCGAAGAGACACGACCGATTATGTTTCGTCTCATAATACGCCCTGCAGAACTTTTTCCTGTTGATATGGACCCTCCTGCCGGATTGCACATACTTAAATTTAGTGAGCCGCGGTCTTTCAATGAGCAGGAGCTTTACAGGCTTGCCCCTGCAGCAAATTTTTACAGGACACTAATTGGAATAAGTATTGACCAGGAAGAGAAGCCCCGGATTTGGGGGTTGATTCATTCGGGATTACGCTGGATGACTACCATTTACGGAGGCAGGAAGCTTTCTCCGTCCCTTCCTCCCAGTCTTGTGATTTACGTTACTGGTCCTGGTAAGATCTCAATCTGCCTTGGTTCCAAAATGATTGCATCCCTAAATGGCGGTCAGATTAATCCTCTTGCTCCCAACATATTTGCAGCAGAACGGCTTAAGGAGAGCTTTGCTGAAGAACATTATAAATTGCGATTATTGCACAGTAAAGCTCGAGATCAGTCAAAGAGACCCTGGGCAATCATAGATCCAGAATTTAGCAAAAGCCTTGTACAGCAGACATTCCGACGCATCATCGGTGTTATCCGTGCATCCCGCCATGGTGGGATGCTTATCTATGTGCCCATTGATATGAGTCAAGATTTATCAGGTGAAAATTCTTTTATCAACATCAAATATCGATTCCACGCCGATGAACCGCGACACAGATTTGCGACGCTGATGTTGCGCATTATGAATACCTTTGCCGAAATATATGGAGATATCAACGATCCAGAAAAAGTCATTGGATGGGATGAATATGTGACTTGCCAAAACGAGGAAATCGCTCTGCTCGATGAGGCAATATTTAATGTGGCCCAGTTTATAGCTACCCTTGCTGCAACGGATGGCGCCGTGGTCATGACCAAACAACAGGAATTGCTGGGTTTCGGAGGATTTGTTTTAGGCGATAATGAGAAAATCGGGATCGTTCATCGGGTCATTGATTTGGATTGTAAACGAATGAAGCCCGAACTTACCAATATGGTTGGTACAAGACATCAAGGCGCTTACAGACTCTGCCAGCATTTACATGATGCACTTGCCGTCGTTATTTCCCAGGATGGAGATGTGGAGTTAGTCAAATGGCTTGATGGTGCGGTAACATGCTGGAGCTATGCACCTTCAGGCGTTCCGGATTTTTAGCGAAGAAGGATGCAAATATGAAGGATACATTTTCAGTCATTCATGCAAAGAAGAGCGTCAGAAATATTACCGGTGCACCGGTAAGCAAGGCCGACCTTGAAAAGATTATAAAGGCGGGAATGGCAGCTCCGACAGCAGCTAATATGCAACCTTGATCTTTCATAGTGATAACTGAGAGAATGATTCTGGATGATCTTGCTGCTGGACTTCCATATGCAAAGATGCTGATCAGGGCAGGTGCAGCAATTATAGGGCGCAACACTGGCAGCAATTCAGAAATCACTTAAAAAATGTGATACTGTTACATTTGTGGACTTTGGGACATTTGGTGTTAGTAAGAGAAATGCACGTAAAAGCAGAAATCCCCAGACTGGCGAGGTCATTAAAATAAAGGTAAAGAAGGTTCCTGTATTTGAATCTGGGAAGGGTCTGAAAGACGCTGTTAAATAATCCAGCCATTCAACATATCTTGATATGTTCATTGAGCCGTCTCATGCTTCGGTGGGATGGCCTTTTTTATGCAAGGCTGCCGCGCGGATTATTTTAGAATGAATTTTTTGAATGATAGTGGGCTGGTGTTCTTCCTGTAAGAAATAATAGACATATTAATATGATTCATGTAGATTTCGAACCGAAATGATCAAGGAAAAAACACGCAATTAAAATGGGAGGTGTCCTAAAGTACCCCCCTTATTACCCAGTGATGAGGAAAGCAAAACTATGAAACCACTTGCAAGTGTTGAGAATTTTGGAGGTACAGATGCTGATAATGATGACATTCTACTCCAAGCTTTTGAAGACCACGAGGCATACTTAGATATCTTGGCATTACGTCGGCATATGATCATTGGTAAAAAGGGTAGCGGGAAAACAGCTATCTTTAAGAAGATGATAACAACTAGATCGCATGACTTCTTTGCCTATGGACACACCTTCTCTGACTACCCGTGGCATTACCACGAACGTCAAGCACGCATCGGAATTCCTGACTTCGACAAATATACTCATAGTTGGAAGTACTTAATTCTTCTATCTGTATCCAAAATAGCGCTAAATCAGGATCAATCACTACCGGTTGATTCATTAGCTATGGAGGAAATGGTCCGTCTAGAGTCATTTGTTGTGGATACATATGGTAGTCGAGATCCGGACCTCACACAGATCTTCAGCCCAACAAAACATTTGAAACTTAAGCCACACTTTGAATTGAATTGGAAAATTCTTAAAGCTGGTATTTCCCCTGAAGCAGTACCAGTCTTGGAGCTTCCGACCATTGTCCAAGAAGTCAATGCAGCGTTTATGCGTACAGTCCTGCGTTGCCTTAATCCTGCCCATAGTTACTATGTCGCTTTCGATCAGCTTGATCTCGGATTTGATTTAACATCAGCTGAATATACCAACCGGCTCATTGGACTTCTGCTTGCCAGTCGCGATATTAATATCGCAGCGCGTGAAGCAGGTATAAAGCTCTTTGTGGTTATTTTTCTGCGAGACGACATTTATGAATGCCTTCATTTTGAGGACAAAAACAAAATGACGGAAAATTTTGTTTCATTGATTGAGTGGGACACACCTAGGACAAAAAAGACCCTGAAGGGGCTGATGGAAAGGCGGTTTAACATTGTTCTTGGTAATAAGGAAGATAAAAACATTCCTTGGTCCTCCGTTTTCAATGAAGAAATGCCTGGCCATCAGACGAAATACGAACACATGCGTGAACGCACCTATCTCCGGCCGCGAGACATTATTAAGTTCACAAACTGTACCCTATCTAAGTACAAAGACCGCCTGGAAAATCCAACAGAAGCAGATCATCCACACAAATTCGATAACGTAGATATCCACAATGCTCGAATTGAATATAGTGAGTATTTCCTTCGTGAAATCGATGATGAAGTTCATAAGCATTTACCGGATTATGATAAACATTTGGATGTATTGCGAGCCCTTGGCAAATGGCAATTTGAGCGAAATGTCTTTGACGAAGCTTTTAAGACGCACTATTCATCATCTACACTCACATCATCAGAGGCGCTCGAAATGCTGTATGATTTTTCCGTCATTGGGTTCTACCGTGCTGGAGGCCGAGGCTTTGGCGGGTCCGAATACATGTTCAAATACCGTGAACCCCGCATTCGGTTCGATCATACATCAATGCGTTACCGAATTCATCCTGGACTTATTGAAGTCATGGGCTTGAAACGAGCATAAAAAAAATAGAAAAAGGTCCAAAAAGACGGTGGGGGGAATAAATTGGACAACGGTGTCCAAAATTAAGCCTCAAAAAGCTGCGTAAATTCGCTTCAAAGGCCCCAGTGCCTCTATCCACGAAGCGTTTATATATAAGTGGTTACGCAACCAACGGACAAATTTCACGGACCGCTGTGTGGCTCTTTTAGGCTGTGTAAGGAAGGTCGGCAGTTTTACATTGATAGTTTTACTACTGCCGAGAACTTTTTCAAGCCTCTTGTTGCGTCGATTATTTTCGCTTTCATTTTCAATCCCCTCTTTTTCAAGACAGTCTTCAAGAATCAACATTAAGTTATGCGCAATGCATACGAATTGAGCTTGCATTTTCTTTGCTGTATCCGATGTCGCCCATGCTTTCTTTTCAGCCAACTTGTTTTTTACCTGATCAAAAATCTTCTCGATATCCCATCTGGTTTTGTACAGATAGGCAATTATACCTGGTGGGACCGTGCTCAAGCTTGTAACAAAACGATACACATCGCCAGAAATTGGGCATTTATAAACGACTCGGTGCATCGTCACGCCGGCCGAACACCCGACGATTTGATAACTCTGAACTCCGGCGTTAATCGGATCTTTGTTATCGTAACCCAAATCGGCCATTACCATTAAATCCATGTTCTTTTTTTCTCTGCTGACAAAATAGATTCCGCCAAGGTGCTTCCATTTAAACCACTGAAAAAAATCAATGCCGGCTCTATCCCAAACATATATCACTTTCCGGCCTTTCGGGGCTGACTGCCGAAGTGTTTCAATGCCAAGCCGTTTAAGAGCGCGTGTATCATGCTCTCTTTTTCGTGTGCCGCTTGTGTCTGCCAATGATAAATGTCTTAAAGCATGGCTCCTTAAATCGACGGAATAAAAATGTTGCGTTGGATGTTTCTTCCCGTCTTTCCTTACATCATGAACAGCCGCACCATGATAATGTCCATCTCCTGCATGAATGTCATATCCGTCAAGGAAAGCAAACGAAGCAAAAGGATCTGTCTGCAAATTCTTTGACCTCATTGTCTTATACAATGAAAGGCTCACATCACTGCACAATTTTAACCGCCGCTCACTTTTTAGCGTTTCAAAGAAAAGGCTCCGCTTTATGTCAGACCTGCCGGAATCTGATAAGTTTTGAAGAAATGCCCTGCCACTTGGCTCTTGGGAAAGCATCCTCAATAATCCTGTTTCGATCCATTCCTGATCAGTCAGGGCGTTGCATTTTCGTTTGTGGTTACATTGATCGACCAAGCCTAATATCGGCTGAGTCAACCTTCCGAATACTGTCTTTGTTGTGGGGGATTGAGTAGTCATGAAAAAAATTTTCGACCCCCATATGAAAAGTCAAGCTTTAATCAGCATATTCTTAAATATCTTCGACTTTTAGCATAACCTTAAGTACAAAAAGACCCCCTTGTTTGAGGTCCTCTCCAGATGGCCCTCTTGCC
>Ga0209099_1002821_pt1 | contig 14791 bp, 10 predicted proteins | sample AD_JPNHW2_MetaG_FD_184430 | JGI IMG/M metagenome (GOLD analysis project Ga0209099, IMG submission 184430) | Active sludge microbial communities of municipal wastewater-treating anaerobic digesters from Japan - AD_JPNHW2_MetaG (SPAdes) (version 2) | ecosystem: Engineered > Bioreactor > Anaerobic...
GAGTATGCACAAAAGATAAATGGAGAGTACCAAACCAATATTAGTCCTAAGTATTTTAAAAATGTTGAGTTGGATAAACCTCCTATTTTATCAGAAGAAATCTTAAATTATTAATAATGACTTCAAGTGAAAAAATAATAGTAAAACTATTCATTGAATATGAATTTACTAAAGAAGAATTACATTTGGAAGCAGATGAAGTTCTTCAAGTTAAAGATGAAGACTTACAACAAAAGTATAGAACTAGGGCTATTACTAGGGCCCAGAATAAATTTATTGAAGATCTATATAATTTTGCAGTTTATTCTAAAAATACTTTTAAATATGAAGTCATTGAACTAAAAAATCCTACAAATGGATAATGAAATAAACGAACTTTTATTAACTACAGAAAACTTGTTTACAGCTTGTTATGAGTTAATGGAAAAGAAGAATAAAGATTATTCTGGAAAGGGTTGTTTTAACAATTTTATTTTATCTGAAGTATTATCAGGAGTTCCTATGGAAAGAGGAATTATGGTAAGACTTGGTGATAAATTTGCCAGAATAAAAAATCTTCTTGATAAAGAAAATGTAGTCAAAGATGAATCTATTTATGACACCATTCAAGACTTAATTAACTATGCTGCAATTCTTTATTCCATACTAAAACATACTGAAAATGATAATCAAAATAAAACTCTTGAACCCTCAATCTAAACCTGAAATTAAAGGTGATTGGATTGACTTAAAAAGTGCTAGTAACTGTATAGTTTCTGGCCCAATAATTAAAAATCACTCTGTTAAATTTATTAAACATCTTATTCCTCTTGGAGTTTGTATAGAACTTCCTAAAGGATTTGAGGCTATTGTAGTACCACGAAGTTCTACATTTAAACACTATGGTATTATTCAAAATAATTCTATTGGTATTATAGATGAAAAATATTGTGGAGATAATGATGAATGGAAATTTCCTGCTTTATTTATTGAAGATGGAAATATAAATGAAGGAGACAGAATTTGTCAATTTAGAATCCAACCTTCACAATTTGCTTCATGGTATACTAAACTAAAATGGCTATTTAATAAAAAAATAAAGTTGGTATATGTTGATAAATTAAACAATAAAAATAGAGGAGGACTTGGTAGTACTGGAAAATGAGATATTTAATCACTTTACAAACAGAATTGTTTGAAAGTAGAGAGTATCAAATTTGTACAATTGAAGAATCTCTCAGGATGCTGGAAAGACTCACAGTAATAGGTTTAGATACTGAAACTAACAGTCTTTCCTGTTATCTTGGAGAATTAAAATTAGTGCAAATGGGTAATCAAGACTTTCAAATAGCTATAGATACTACTACAATTAATATTTTAGAATATAAGAATCTTTTAGAATCTAATAAATTGTTTGTTTTACATAATGCAAAATTTGATTTACAATTCTTTTTGAGAAATAACATTATTATCAAACAGGTTTTTGACACTTTTCTTGCTGAAAGACTTTTATATCTAGGTTATCCTAAAGGTTTAAGAGGATTAAGTTTGCAAGCATGTTGTATGAATTATTTTCAAGTTTACTTGGATAAATCTGTACGTGGTGAAATTTATAAGGGACTTACAAGCAGAGTAGTAATTTATGGTTGTAAGGATGTAGAATGGTTAATACCATTATATGAAGCCCAATTAAAAGCTTTGGAAGAAAAACAACTTTTAACTGCTATTGCTGTAGAAAATAAATTTGTAATAGTCTTAGCTTATATTGAGTTTTGTGGAGTTAAACTGGACACTGAAAAATGGAATAGTATCTTACAAGAAAATATTCAAAGATTAATTCCTATTGAACAATCTTTGAATAAGTGGGTTATTGATTATGGAAATCCAAAATATTTACATAGAAATACACAAGGAGACCTTTTTGAGGGCTTTGATGCTGATTTAAAATGTGATATAGATTGGAATAGTCCTAAACAAGTAGCCCCATTATTTGAAGAACTTGGATTAGATTGTAATGTATTTGACAAAGAAAAACAAATAACTAAAAAATCTATAGATGCTAAAGTTATTAAGCCACAAAAAAATAAATCTCCTTTAATACCTATCTACTTACAATACTCAGAATTAACTAAACTTATTACTACTTATGGAGAAAAAGTACTATTACAAGTAAATCCTGTATCAGAAAGAATACACGCTAATTTTACTCAATTAATGAATACAGGAAGACTTTCCTGTGGTAAAGAAGAAGATGAAGATACTCATACTAAGAAAAAAAGTAAATCTAAAGCAGAGTTATTAGCACAACCTGAAATAAATCTACAAAATATTCCACATGGAGCAGATTATAGAAGTTGTTTTATAGCTGAACCTGGAAATAAATGGCTTAGTGCAGATTTTAATGGTCAGGAAAGTGTTATTTTAACTAATGTATCTAAAGACCCTGCTATGATTAACTTTTTTCAGGAAGGTAAAGGAGATATACATTCTTTAGTAGCCAAAATGACTTATCCTGATGAAGTAGGAGACTGTCCTTTGGAAGATATAAAGGAAAAATATCCAAAGTGGCGTAATGAAGCTAAAAAGGTAGAATTTGCTATAAATTATGGAGGCAATGCAAGAACAATATCAGAAAATAATAGTATTCCTATAGAACAGGCTCAGATTGTCTATGATAATTATATGAAAGGTTTTCCTGGAATTAAAAAATATCAAGATAATGCTAAAAGAGAAGTAATGCAAAAAGGATATATTCTTATTTCTCCTATTATAGGTACTAAATGTTTTATCTACGATTTTAAAGATTTAAAAGAAGTAGAATCTACTTTTAGTCCAGAATTTTGGGCTTTATATAGAGATTTAAAAAAAACTGATTCTGAAAATTATACAGTAAAACAAGTACAACATTATTTTAGAAGAAAAACAGCCTCTGAAAAACAAGCAGTTAACTATCCTATTCAAGGTACAGGTGCTCTTATGGCAAAAATAGCAGCTATTAAATTTTATAACTATATAGTTAGTAAAGACTTATTGTTTAAAATTAAAATAGTTATTCCTGTACATGATGAGTTAAATGTAGAATGTCCTGATGAATATGTTGAAGAAACTTCTAAAGTTTTAGTAGATTGTATGAAATCAGCAGGAGATATATTTTGTCCTATAATTCCATGTACTGCTGACCTTTCAATAGGAGATCATTGGATACACTAAAAAAAATTAAAAATAAGAAAATGTGAAAAAAAAAATTATAGCAGCAATTGGAAGGAATAAAATAAAACTTCACAGAGAAAAGTCATTTTATTTTTCTAACTTTAAATTTGTATGTGTTATAAATCTTCATCAAATTTCTTTACCTTTAAGTTTACATATTTGTAAATTTTGGGTATATATTAGTATTTTATGCTTTAACTTTGGAATAGAATTTGATTAGAATAAGTATGAAACAAAAAACAATTTATGTTAATGTAACTAAAAATAATGGTATTTACAAAGCTAGTGTAGAATTTGAAAATTTAAAAATAGAAATACTTTATGATGAACTAAGTACTATGATATTACAATTTTCCAATAAACTTTTAAATATCATAAATTCAAATAAACCTAAAAAAATGCCAGAAAAAGCATTTAAAAATAAATACAGACTTTGGTATATTTTTTCATAAAAAATAACACAACAACAAATGAATCTTGAAGAATTAGAAAAATTACAGAAAATTGGAAGTATAGTACCTAAAATACAGTTAAATATTCCAATTACAGTAGAAGAAGCTTTATTAATATGTGGAGAATTAGTTACCTTGGATGAAATTTTTGTTTACATTAAAAAAGGTAAATTACGTATGTTAAAAAAAGATGGTCAAATATATATTAATGGACAAAACTTGTTTAATTTATTAAATAAGGAACTCTATTATGAAACAGACCAATGTATAAATTAAATTAATAAATAATGACAAAGAAAAAAACAAAAGTAAAAGAAGTAGAAGAAATAGGTAAACAAATTGAACAGGCTATTCCTGAAAAAACTCCTGTTGAAAAACAAGAAGTAGTCCAACCTATATTTGAGCCTATAACTAAAGAAACTATTATCAGAGAAAAGGACTTAATTATAGTTACTCCTACAGTACAATATGCGGCAGGTTTATTACATGAAATAGGTACAGGTTTAAGAGGATATGTTATACCAAAGGCTAATCCTACAGTACCTGGAGAATTGGAAGTAATGGTAAATCTATTGCTTAAATTTCCTATGGATGCACTGGAAGAACTAAAAGCTGTAAAAGTTACTTTTCCTGAACAAAAAGAAACTAAATAATTACTGGAAATTTCCCCTCGTGGGGAAATCTCCTTTAATCTGTATTATCTATTTGTTTAAAGAACATTCTTTGAATAGGATAATGATAACCCAGTTTATCTATTAAATCATAGGTTTCTTGTGTAGCTTCTATATAAGAAGATTCTTCTTCTTTATAAGGTAGTAACTTTCTAACTTCTGTAATTAATGCTTTTTTAGACTCAGTAGTACCACGTAAAGCTAAAAATTCAGCAGGTAAATTTTGATTATCTTCATCCAGTATATCATTAGCTATATCTTTAGCTAACATACCTCTTAGTGAAGTTAAATGCTTTTTAGCTTCATATTCTCTTCCTTTTATATATCTATCTGTAAGAGCATTTTGATAAGTAACATATTCTTTAGGTTCTTTCCAAAATGTGAAAGCACTTAATATAGGAATATCACCTTTATACAAACTTCTTGGAACAGGAGTAACATCTAAGAAATTATCCCACCACTTGTCAGTCTCACCTGATTGAATTGACTCTAAACCTTTTATAAAATCATCTGAGTATCTTACAAAAGCAGCATTACCTATATCATCTAGTAAAGTTCTTGGATTAGAAAACATAAATAAAGTACTCAATAATTTATTTCCTTGATTATTAACAAAGTTATAAACTTTTCTTTGATAAGAATCTGAATCTTCTTCATCATCATCATCCCAAAGTAAAGCTTTTAATACTAAACCTGCAAGAACTAGAATAAGTTTAAGTGCCATTTCTCTTGCAAGATATTTGAAATTTCCTATATCCTCAGCAGTTATAGTTTGTCCACTAAAAGTTACTTTATTTTCAAATTTTGCAAAAGCATTATGTTTTTTTGTAAAAGCTATAGTTTTTTTATTTTTAAGATTTAAAAATAATCCTGGAACGTTTATTAACTCTAAAAAAATTTGTTTCATCATAGCTAGATTTTGAGTAAATAAGCCTATATTAGCTTTTTCACTTTTACCATTTATAATGTTTTGAACTGCACCAACTATAGCACCTCCTAACAAACCCATATTAGCTAATAAAGTAATGGGATTTAGACTAAAATTAGTTAATCCATTTAACCCTACAAGTACTGCAATACTTCCTGGAGATTTTAAGGCACTTGTGTACACACCTGGTTTAGACATTTTTTTCATAAAAGGGTCATAGTCCCCACCTACAGCAAATTTATTAAGTAAATTTTCAGGCATCCATCTTTTAAATAACATGAGGGGTTTAATATAAGCATTAGTTAAGGCTAGACTAGTATCTGTATTAGAATAGTTACCTTGAGTTCTAGCAATAGCGGATGCAGCTTTATGGTAAAATTCTTGATAAGAATTATTTAAAGCAATAGAAGAAATACTAAAATTTTCCCAATTAATAATATTAGCTTCAGTCCTAAACTCATCTTTTAAAATTAAATTTCCATTTGCATCTAAAGTATGAGCAGGAAAAGTCATAGTTTCTTTATCAAATAAAGGTACTGTCATAGTTCCATCAGCACTTACAATTTCTGTATCCATTAATAAACACAATACTACAGCACCCTGGTTCTTTATTTCAGAATTAGACACAGCAAACTGCATAGGATCTAATAATTCTTTTCTTTTTTCAAACTTATATTGAGAAACATTGTGATTTCTGTCTATTTCATTTCTTCTATCATTAATTAATTCAGTTGCATTTAATAGTTTTGTAAATATTTGCATTTGGGCAAATAGTTTTATATTATCTTCATCATATAATAACTTCATACCCAATCTTTTAACATTAAACATTATCATAAAGTTATCCGCATAAAAGAAATTTCCTTCAGTCCAATAATATCCTGTAGCATCCATTTTATAAGCTGATAATTTACCTTCCTGCCTATTAAAAATCCCACCTTTAAAGTTAAGAGCCATTCCTTTAATAATCAGAGTTTGTAAAATACCATTTACTATACCACCTACAGTAAAGTCAATACCTGTTTTACTTTGAATTTCCTGTAATTTAACAGCAAATTCTTTTTCAAATTCTTCTTGAGTTATTTCTATTTTAGTTGAAGAGTATTCCCTTCCTTTAAAGTATTTTTGTTTTTCTTTATTAAAAGAAAATATTGTAGTAAATTTATGTGTTTTATCAAATAGGTTAAAACTGTAATTATGTTCAAAAGAACTTTTATCTTGTAATTCTTCTACATATTTTAACAAAGCTGCATCAGCTTCACTAACTTTTCTAAGAGTATTTTCATTTAATACAGATTTTAACAAAGGAATATGGCCAGCTTTTTGTAATATAGTTTGAATATATTTAAAAGAACCATCTTTTTTCTTTAAAAATGAAAATCCAAGAAAACTATCTTTATCTTTATGATGGGTAACATGTTCGCCTTTAATAATTCTATTATTGAAATTCTCAAGTTTTTTTTGTGAAATAGAGTGTTCCCCAGTAACTTTTTTATTTTCTTCTGATAATATAGTGGAAGATGGAAAAGATTCTTCTTTGGTCTTTTGTAAAGCTACATAATTAAGCAAAACTGCTGTAACTTGCATAATATCGGCAGAATATTCAGACATTACTTTTCTTTGGGCAATAGCTTTAATTTTACTGTCTCTATCTAAGTTTATAGAAATTTTAAGAGCAAGAGCCTCTTTATCTATTTTTTCATCAGGCAAAGCTCTTAAAATTTCTCTTAAATTATTCATGTCATCTTTAGTATTGTCTTGATAAAGCTTTAAAACATTATCTCCTTTTTTATCAAGTGTATCAAACCACATGGATTTTACTTCACCTTTAGACCATTTAATTAACCGATTAATATCTTTTTGTTTAGTCATTATTTCTAAAAATCCAGCAGGTATTTTTCCAAAAGTCATATCATCATTAAACTTCTCAGTAAAGACAGGATTTATAACTGTAGTGTAAATATCACGTAACAAATTCCATAATTCATATTCTTCATCAGATAACTCATTAAATCTTTCATCATAATCTATACTATTTTTTGGAATAAGAGTAACATTAGTTATAGTAGGAAATATAAATTCTTCCTGACCTGATTCCATGGGGTATCTTAGAGGACTTGCATCTACTTTACCTGTTATATCTGTGAGAATTTGTCCTTGTTTATTAAACTGAGCATTCATTAATATCCAGGGTGATCTTTTTATAAGTAATAAAAACTTTTCTTCAGTTGTATCAAATTGTGTTAGGGCTACAGTTCTTTCATAGGTTTGAAGGTCATTAATAACCTTATTAATATATACATCATAAGATTTACCTAACTTTTGTTTAAGACTATTTTCATAATCCATTAATTCTTGTTCTGTATATTCATTAAGATAGCTATATCTTTCACCATATTGCTCCAAGAAAGTTTTACCTAAAGTACCGTCAAGATTAACTATTTGTGTATCTCTAACAACTTTTAATCTTCTAAAATCAATAATATCAGCTTCTTTTTGTAAAAACTCACATTTTTTTCTATACCTTTTAGCCTCATGTGTCTGATAATAAGCTCCCTTATATAATTCTGAAAATTCTCCAAGTTTTTTTCTAAAAGAAGTACTAAATACATCTACTAAGTTTCCAGTAAATTCACCTGTATCTTTATCTATTTGTAAAAACTTTCTGTTGTCAAAATTCTCAATATTTTTTGCAGCATCTTTTAATTTAGTGATGAGTCTATTACTTATAGATTTATTGTACATTAATTTTTCATCAAAAATAAGCTTAACTAATTTTATATTTTGAGTATCATGTGCAAAACTTGAAATAGCACCACTAAAATAATCCAATTTATTACCTATTCCACTTTCATAATTATCAAATAGTTGGACTAAAATAGTGTCTATTTCAGCAGGCGATTTATTAATAAACAAATTTTCATACTGTCTATTATTAAGTACCAGTTCTTTTTGTATCTTTTTAAATGCTTCTTTTTTAGTTTTTTGTACTGTAGCAAATTTACTTATTACCTGTTGTAATAGTGAAGATTCAGGTTGAGTTAGTTTCTTTTCTAAGGAAATGTCTACTTCTTTATTAATAACTTCAAGAAAATCTCCATAAAACTTAATTTGGTCTAATACACCACTAAGTAAATAATTATCTGTTAATTGGGAAGTTTCTTTTAAGATATTATTTAATTTATCAAGTTCTTTAAGTGTGACTTTTAATAAAGACATAGGGTCTTTACTATGTAATTGTTCTATCTTTTTTTCAAGATCAACTTGTCTTTCTATTAAATTACGTAATACAGCAGTCTTTTTAATTGCTTCCAAAGAAGTTTTATCTAATATTTTAAGTTCTGATTGTAATGTATAAATAGAATTTTTAGTTCTATTTATAGTAGAAAACAATCTTTTTTCATACATATTATATTCATCTTCTGTAATAGATTCAAATATAGGAACCTCATCTTCTTCTTCATCTAAGTGACCAGCAGGAGTTATATTTGCAAAATCTTCATCAGATACAGGTTTAATTTTTTTAAGAAAGGTTGGTATTTCAGACATAATCTGTTGAATCTTTTCTGTAGTAGCTTGGCTTAATTTAGGGTCAAGCATTTTAACCAATGAGGCATTCTGCATAAATGCAGGGACACTATTATTAGTATGTGCTTCAGAAACTATCCATCCTGTACTTGTAGTTTCAAAAGAAAGACTAAAATGGCAATTCCATTTCTTATTAAAAGTTTTAACCTTATTTAATAACTTAAATTTTTTACCGTTAGTTATCTTCTGCTTAATAATACCTTGTTCATTAGGTTTAAATCCTAAAATCTTTATAAAATATGAAATAGGCCCTAATTGCAACATTTCTCTAGCCTGGTTAGTAGTTATTCCATATTCAGGTATAATCTGTCCTAATTCAATTAAGTCTTGTTTATAATTAGGATTTATACTTATCATTTGGCCAAAATGTAATACATGCTTCATTATAGGTTCTCCAAGTTCATCTACTCTATATAAAAGCTCTTGTTCTGCCTCAGAAAATTCTACTTCTTCATTATTTTCTTCTTCAATAAGAGAGAGTTGTTTATTTTCTAATTTTCTATCAAGTAAAATAAATTTATTTAACCATGGATTAATTCTGGTACTAAAACTATTGGAGTAAATAAGAGCCTTATATCTCATAGCTTTTAATGTATCTCCTCCAAAATGTTGCGTTAAATCTTCAAATAAAATAGAAGGTTTGCCTTCAGGAGTAGAATCTAAGTAATAACCCCTGTTTAGTCTGAAAATTTGAAAAGCAGCTCCATGATTGCCATGAACTGCTTGTAATAATAATTTATACTCTTCTGAATTAATGTCAGGACATTTGTTTGGATTCATCATTTACACATTTTTATATATTCATCACTATACTCAGTATTATCTGCAAAGATACTATTATTTTTAATTTGATTTTCAGTAGTTTTATTAATAAATTCTTTAAACCCTTCTATATCTTGTTTAGAGCCTAATTCCTTATATTTGGTAATGGGTTCACTTTTTATATCTTCAAGCATTTGCTTGTAAGATGCAGCATGTCTATCAATAGTTTCATCAGAAACATTTGCTCTATTTTCGCCTCTTTCTAATTGTGCTTTAATTCTTTGTTTAGCTAATTCTGGATTTAACTCCATTAGCTTATATTGAATATTAGCATTTGGAATTTCTTTCTTAATAGCTTCTATAAAAGGTAATCTTTTATCTTTAATAAGATTAGTTGTATCAAATACAACTTGTTTACCTTGTTTTATAGCTTGTATGGCTCTATTAGCAGCTTCAATATAAATTTCTTTATCTTTAGATTTATCATTCATATTACCTGTAAATTCAACTCTCATTGCATCAGGTTCAATTACTACTAAATTTTCTTGAGGTAAAGATTTAATAAATGTAGATTTTCCACTACCACTTGTACCTATTGGGAATATAACATCAGGGTTTTGGTTACCTTGAAGAATAGGATTAGTATTAGGTTTATTTAAACTATCAAGATATTGAGAATATAGTTCTTGAGCTTGTTGTTTTTGTTGTGGGGTTATTTGGTTAAAATCTACGTAGTTATATATTCCAGTTTTTCTATCACCTATTAAAATACGAGAATTACCAAGTGGAAGACTTGTTTGAGAAGCATAATTATCTAAAATTATTTTATCATCATCACCTCTATCTTTAGAAATGATTTCAGAAACAGAAGGATATTCAACAATAACACTTTTACCTTCCATTATACTACCATTTGTTCGGATGCTGGCTCTCTTAGCAACTTCAAAGTTATTTGCATCAGCCCAATATATTTCAGAAGTTTTATATATTCCTTTGTATGTATCTCTCATTGTAGGAGATCTAAAAAAACCAGATTCTATTGCATCTTTTAATCCATCTTCTCCTATGCCTCTATAATAAAATCCTTGCCTTGGTTCATATATTTTTTTACTCTTTACTTCTAAAGATTGTTCTTTTTTAAACCCTAAAGCTTCATATACAGAATTAGCTAACTTAGGATTAGATTCAAATAATTCCGATACTCCAGGTTTAATAGTAGTTTGAGTAGTTGTAACAGGTTTAGTTCTACTATAAAACTGTTCAGGTACATTACCCTGATAAGCAGTCCATAACAGGTATGCCTCAGATTCTCCTTGTATTTCTACAAGGTTTTTCCATTCTTTAGTATTTTTATTTGGACAAATCATAATATTAACTTAAATAATGTTCACCAATATAACCATCAAGTACTAACAAATCAGAAGTTAATTTTGAAATATCCAATATAGTCATACTTTTATCTATTTCTTCTTGTTGTTCTGTACAATACTTTAAGCCTAAAGCCATAAGTACTGGTAATTTTTTATCTGTTGCATAAGCAAACAATTCTTCACACTGTTTTGTAACAACTAATTCATGTTCTAAAGTAGCTTCTAAGATTTCAGAACAGCAAGTATAGTCATTAAGTGGAGCACTCAGTGATTTTAATCTTGGAGTATATCCATAATCCAATAAAAAAGATTTAGCCCAACCTGCATGAGTTTTTTCATCCTCAACATATTTATCATATAGTTTTGCAAAATTAAGGTATCCCTTATCTTCAAACCATAATTTCATTTGTTCATAAATTCTGGCACTCAGTTCTTCTTGCTGAATCCTAAATTCCATTATTTCAATGGTGCTGTTGTCTAATAATTGTGTTTTCATTATTCTCCTGGTTTACAATATTTTTTTATAATTTCACTTAATTGTGTTTTATCTGCTTCTTCAATATCTACTCTTTTTACATCTTGAAATAATTCAGGATGCTCATCAAATTCATTTAATACATGTTGTTTAGCTTGTTTTAATGTTAAGGCCTCAAGTTCTAAAGATTCTTGAGTTACTTTCTGAGGAATTTCATTAGATACTTCTATAGCATCATTAATAATATCATTATGTTTTGTAGTTTCATCTAATAATTCTGATAAAGATTGTTCAGAAAATATTAATTCATTCATTTCATTAGTTTTATTAAAGTAAGAAGTTGTTAATTCTCCTGGCTGTAATCCATAAGCCTGTTCTATTACATCAAATACCATAGCTTTTACAGGTTCTGTAAATTCATCACCAAATAATTTAGTAAAGAATTGTTTTAATTTTTCAATAATATGAGTAATAAAATCAGTTTTTTTCCATCTATCAGAAGATTTAGCCATTTCTTCATTTAACTGTTTTGCAAATACTTTATCTGTAAATAAGGCTTGGAAAAACTCATCAAAAGTTAAGTAGTATTCATACATTTCTGTTCTTTCAGGGAACTGTTTAATGAGATTTTTAATTGCAGGTACAGCTTGATTATAAGCCCATTGTAACTGAGTAATTTCTACAGGAGTGTTTTGTTGAGTGTATTGGGGTTTTAATCTACTTGTTAATCTATCACCTTTATCCTGAGTTTCAGTAGCAAAATAATAATGTAAGGTTGGATTAAGTCTTGCATGAATTAATTCTTCTAAAATAATACGTTGAAGTTTTTCTAAAGGTAAGTTACCAACTTTATCAAAATTAAGCCCCAATAAACCTATTGTTTCTTCAGGTCCTTCCAAAGACCTAAGTACAGCACTATATTTTGCATTTTGTCCTATTTCATTTTGAACTAAAGAAGTATAATCAGTTTGCCTGTAATTAGTATCTCCTGTGGGAACAATATATATTTTATTACCAAATTTTTGAAATAATTTTATAGTGTCTAAAAATATAGGGTCAAAAATATTCTTAGTTTTGTCTATAAATTCATCAAGAGAAATTCTGCCCTCAGGAGAGTTATTATTAATTTGTCTCAAAAATCCTTGTATAGTTTCTACTTTATATTGTATAGGAGTTATTACGGATTTTTCAGGTTCAGGTGTTACTCCTTCAAATTGTGTAACTGTATTAATAGAATCTACTGGTCCAAGGTTATTGGGGTTATATTGAGATATGCCAAAAGCAGATACATTGGAAATTCTGTTTAAAATTTCTGTATTAGCTGAATCTATATCTAATCCATTAGTACGTTTAAAAATAATATACTTACCAAATCTATTATCATAAGGAGCTTTATATACATAGAATCTTTTATTTAATTTATCTTCATCCAATTCACCAAAGTCATTTTCAAAATTATCTGCTGAAAGTTTTTGCTCAAACTGTAATACATATTCTAAAGTAGCAACATCATTTTTACTTCCTATAAGTTTTTTTGCTGCTTCAAAAGTCTTAGGTTCAGGTATATTATTTTTTTTATCTCCCTTTAACATAGTATCAATTGGGCGATCTGTAAGATTTTTTATATCAAAAGTAGTTACTTGCATTAAATCAGGATGGTGTTGCACAAATTGAGTTATAAAAGTATCTATTAACATGGCATTAATAGGATTATCTGATTCAAGAGTATAACTTTCATTTTGAAAAAAGTCTTCATTAATCATTCTCATCACTTGATTATAAGCAGTTAGTCCTGGAGTATTTAAAACATCCTGAGGGATTAAATTTGCAAATCCTATAGCTCCATTGGCATTATCTGACATAAAAGAATATAAAATAATATGCTGAGCCAATTGCTGGTTTGTAACTTCTTCTCCATCCCACTTTATAGGAGTATTGTTATTGTCAATAATAGTAGTAGTGTTATTTAGCATTTCAGCTAATATATTTGCCTTATTTAAAGTAGAAAGCTGAGTTTCATTATTAATATTAACTTTGATTAAAGATGTGCTGTCTGTAGTATTAATATCAGGTATAAAAGTATCAAGTAATTCATTTTTAATGCCTCTTGATTTTAATTCCTGTAAATAAACACCTAAAGAAGAATTGGTATCTGTATTTTTAAATAGCTTGTATAAAATAGAAGGAATAGGAGTATCTTGCTTAAATAAACCTGTTGAGTATTCTCCCCTGACAGTATTTAATCTTTCAAAGAATTTCTTTAAATCTGCAATAATTAAAGATTTAGTTTGAAGACCTTTATCACCCATTAAATTACTTGGATTTAACTCAATTTTTATTCTTTCTAAAATCTTGGAAATAAATGGTTTATTATAAGGAAAATCATTTCCCATAATAAGTTCTGCTGAAGAAATCAGATGAGTTAAAATATGAGCTTCTGTAGTTTCAGGAAGTATAAACCAGTCATCTATTTTTACAAAGTCATTAATAGTTTCAGGATTTTCTTTAATGTAGTTACCATAAGTACTTGCATCATATACTTTACCTAATAACTGAGTAATACCATCATAATATTTATCTCCTGAATTAATCATATCTAGCAAATCTTCTTTAAGTTGTAATATCTCAAAGAAACTTTTAAAAGACTTTGTAGATACATTCATTAAAGAATTATACTTAATTAATTTTGTTGCAATACCATTTAATTCTAAGAATTTTAAAAGTACTAAAACCTGATTACCATTTGTTGCAACTCCTTGTAAATTATCTTTTAATTTTTGTGGAGTTAATTCAGTATTACTTAAATTCTGATATGTTTTATCTGCAATATAATCTTCAGTATTATCAACATGAATAAAATTTAATAAGGCTGTTCTAATAGAATCTACAGTTTCTTTTTGTTCATCTGATAATGGAATATTATTATTTGTACATAATTGTTCTAAAACCTGTTTTTCAGAATAAACATGAGATAAAGAAGATTTTGCCAAGTCTTTTAATTCAGCATATTGTCTCAAAATAGGTTGACTTAAAAATAAACTAATTACATTTTCAGTTACCTCAGAATTAGGATTATCATAAACCAGTCCTAATTCTGTTAAAAAGACTTTTACATTAATAGTGTGCTTATTTTCATTAATAGCTCCCATGACATCCAACTTACCATTATCTACTGCACACTGGGCATTACTATTATGAATATCAAGTACTGTATATTCATTTGTATTAGAAAGGTGTACATTTCCCAAATACTGAATTTCTTCATTTGTTAAACCACCAAATTGTAATTTGTAAGGAAGATAACTTTTCTTTGGTCCTTCTGAAGTATCTATAATACCCTTATATTGCACTGCAAT
>Ga0209099_1002822_pt1 | contig 14788 bp, 13 predicted proteins | sample AD_JPNHW2_MetaG_FD_184430 | JGI IMG/M metagenome (GOLD analysis project Ga0209099, IMG submission 184430) | Active sludge microbial communities of municipal wastewater-treating anaerobic digesters from Japan - AD_JPNHW2_MetaG (SPAdes) (version 2) | ecosystem: Engineered > Bioreactor > Anaerobic...
ATGGTTTTGTGGCAGTCCCGGTCCGCTCGATCCGTCTTCATGGCGGGACGATCAAGGGATTATTGTCGCTGAACCATTGCGCTGCAGAAGCCGGTCTCGGGGTGATTGGTGACAACAGGCTGCTTATTACCCCCCGTTTCGGGAGCCGGTTCGGCCTCGGGGCTGTTGTCACCAGCAAGGAAATGGAAGAAACCCCCAGACCGGAACCTGCCGGAAAGGTCTGTAACCACTGCAATCTCTGTATCCGGGCCTGTCCCGAACACGCTCTTTCTCCGGGTGAGATCGATCTGTTCAGGTGCAGGAATGTATCTGGCGCTCTCCCGGGATTCCTCCGTCCGCTCGTATTCAGGTTCATCCGATCCGGAGAACATATCCCCTTCTCGGACCGGCTTCTCAATCGCCTCGCGAGCCGCAGGATCAATTCCTGTGCTGAATGCCTGACCGCGTGCCCGCATTTTCATAAGAGAACACCTGTCAAATCCTCTGAAGTAAAGGCTGCTCCGGGCCATGAAAAATCCTCATGACGATGAGGAGTCCGAATATCCCGCTCTTCCCGGCCGGACCAGGACACTCACCATAAAAATTATTGTCTGCTGGACAAAACCAGTTTTACCGCGCCCACATAACATGCCGAAAAAACTCCCAAAAAACGGTATAACCGAACAAGATCCTGCCTGATATGAAATGCAAACCGCGTAAAAAAGAACGAAAATTTTCCGTCACGCACAAAGACGAGGCAATGGTAAGGCTCATAAAAGAGACTGACCATACCCTGGTAGCCACCTGGGCAGTTGACTGTGCCCTGCGTGTCCTCCCCTTTTTTAAGGAAAACTATCCGGAAGATCCACGCCCGGAAAAAGCGATTGAAGCTTGCCGGGCATGGATACAGACCGGTATATTCAGGATGGCGGATATACGCAGGGCTTCACTTGCATCCCATGCCGCTGCCCGGGAAGCCGGAGAAGATTCTGCCGCCCGCTCTGCCGCCCGTTCCGCAGGGCAGGCGGTGGCAACTGCACATATTCCCACGCATGCCCTTGGTGCGGCAAATTATGCATTACAGGCGGTCTTTCGGGCCACCAATCCCGCTGATGCCAATAGTGCAGTAGCAAAAGAACGGGACTGGCAATACCGGCACTTGCTCGAATTGAGAGAAAAAGTGGTTTTTTAAAAAATAATTTTGGTGATTTACTCTTTGAAGCCACCAAAAATTTTTCAACACTTGATATCCCCAATAAAATCTGAGCCAGATTAAGAAAATCCAAATTCTTCCCTGTGATTGGGTAATACAATATCCTCGCAATATGGGGATGCCCTCGTGGCGGGGCGAAGCCCAAAAGAACGTCTTTAAATTAAAAAAATGAATAAGATTCTTTGATTTTTTTATAACGGAAATGATCCAAAGTGGTCTTTTATTTGAGCAATCACTAAAAAAAAATCCATACGGAAACACATTATTCCGGCCCAAGCGCAAAATCCACCGCAGCCTCTGCATGTATCTGCATGGTATCAAAGACCGGCACGCTCACGTCTTTTTGTTTGACAAGAAGCGGGATCTCGGTACACCCGAGAATAATACCCTCTGCACCATCCTCTTTTACGATACGATTGATGATCTCAACAAACCGCTTCCGCGATTCGCTGCGGATTTTTCCGGCGCAGAGCTCATCGAAGATCACGGTATTGATGTAATCGCGTTCGGCCAGGTTTGGCACGATTACCGTTAAGCCATACTTCTGCTCCAGCCGGTCCCGGTAGAAATGCGCCTCCATGGTGTATTTGGTACCGAGCAGGGCAACGGTTTTAATCCCGCTTTTGTCAACCCTTTTTCCCGTAGTGTCCATAATGCGGAGGACCGGAATCCCGACTTTTGACTCGATGTCATCGGCACGGGAGTTCATGCAGTTCGATGCGATGATAATAAAATCCGCACTGCCTGATTTGAGCCGTTGCGCCGCATCGATCATCGTGTCTGCGAGAAGAGTCCAGTTGCCCCTGCCCGCCAGCCGTTCCTCTTCGGAAAATTCCCCGAACTCGATGGAATACATCAGGAGTTTTGCGGAGTGCAGCCCCCCGAGTCTCCGGTTGACAAGTTCGTTTAGCAGCCGGTAATACTCGATGGACGACTGCCAGCTGATCCCGCCGATAAGGCCGATTGTTTTCATCTGCGTCATGGATGATTGACTGGCTTTGGGGAACATGGATATACAAATTATCGATAAAGAATAATTCAGGTACTTTTATGTATTTATGCTGAACTACGTATCCCGTATACGATACGGGACCGGGTGACCTGTGATCTCGCATGTCCTGTGTCGTGCAGTCGGGTGAAGGAAAATGGGAAACGTGCAGCTCGGGTGGGTAGTACTTGGTATTTTCATACTTTTTCTTGCGACAGGAATCGTAACGGTATCAGCCGCAGAAATAACAATAGGTAACACAACCCCCGGCGGGATCTCCGGTGCAATCAACCGGGCGAACAACGGGGACACCATCGTTTTGGATCCCGGGACATACTTCGAGCACGGCATTGACGTATCAAAAGACATAACGATCAAAGCCAGCCCGGCAAACGGCGGCAACGCGACAAATACCATTATCGACGGGCTGAACAGCGGTTCGATCTTCCAGGCACGATCAATTGTGGAACACGGGAGTTGGGGCTGGATAACTACCCGGGGAGTATTCCTGTCGATTGACAATGTAACCCTCCGTAACGGAAATTCCGTTACCGGCGGCGCGATTCATTCAATGGGTGGTCCGGTCACTATCACATCGTCAGTTATCACCCACTTCCAGGCCACCGGCGGCGGGGTGATCGAGGCCGATGCTCTCGCAGGTGAACGTTCCGCAAGCGGTCCTGTGACAATTATTTCATCCACAATTTCTGACTGTAGGGCAACCGGTGGCGGTGTGATCAGTGCAGACGGCGGCCCGGTCACGGTCATCTCATCCACCATTACGGATTGTCACGCGACCACCGGCGGAGCAATCGAAAGTCATTCTCACGTGTATAACCCCAACTTGGCTGCCGTGAATGTCAGTTCCTCCCGTTTTGCCAACTGCTCCGCAACATCCGGGGGTGCTATCTATTCCCGGGGAGGTCCTGTTACCGTTTGGAACACCACATTTTCAGGCTGTTTTGCGACCAGCGGTGGTGCGATCACCGTTACGTTCAATCCATTCCCCGGCACATCCCGGCTTAGCGTCAGTAACTCAACGTTTGTCAACAACAATGCGGTACGGGGAACGATCTATTCCCGTGGCGCAACAGTGACGGTCAAAAACTCTACGTTTGTCTGCACCCCCGGGACCCGGAACCCCATCGATGGTGACAGCAGCACGATCACTATCGCCCAAACCACGTTTGTCAACTGCCCGGGCGGGAGGAACACTGCATAACGGTGGCCCGGTTTTTGATATATTTTTTCGTAGTCTTTTTAAAATTCCGGCATTTAAACAATTTTTGTGGCTGGAGAAACATGCGGAGAGGACTGCATGATTTTTGGACCCGGCTGCCGGTCACAAGCACCTCCCCGTCGCCCGGGTAACATTATTTCCTTCCCGTCTCCAACAGAATCCTATGCCGGACCTGGATCCCTTTTTCTTTAAAATCAATACGTGGTCGTTTACCAAACACCGGGTCTGGAACCGGTGCCAGCGGCAGTACTATTACGATTACATTGCGCCATACGTGAAGAGCGGGGCGGTTGTGGACCCGGAAAAAATCCGGTGGCTCAAGAACTTCACCTCAAAATTTGTCGTCCAGGGCCAGCTCATCCACGATATCATCGACCAGCAAATCCAGCTCCATTGCGACAACAAACCGATGGATCTTCCCGGGGCAATGGGTGCATTCTCAAAAAAAGTCTCGCTCTACAAAAATATTGGCGGCGAGACATTTACCGAATACCACAACGGGGAGAAGATCCAAAACTCGTTTTTTACCTCTATTGAGGAGAACGGCAAGACCTGCCTGCACACCTTTTTTGCGAAGTGGCCGGGCTTTACGGGCCGGGAATGCCTGCGGCACGAGCAGTACGATCATTTCAGCATCGGCGATGTGGGTGTGACGGTCAAGGTGGATTTTGCCGGGAAGATGCCGGACGGCACGCTCATTCTCACCGACTGGAAGACCGGGAGGGACGATGACGAGTACGAGACGGAACTCCAGATGGCGGCATACGTGCTCTGGGCAAAGGAGTTTTACCGGAAAAGTGCCGATGAGATCAGCACCGAACTTGTGTTCTTAAAGACCGGCGCAACAAAACCCTATGCCTTCTACGAGGACCAGTTACGCGATGTCCGGGAGATGATCCCCCGGGAGTTTGCGGCGATGAATGCCTCGTATGAGTACGGGGATTTCCCGGCCCGGCCTTCGCAGCGGGAGTGTTTGAGTTGTAAGTTTGCGGAGGTGTGTCCGGAAGTGGCGACTGGCAGGGTATGAGAATTATTTTGTCATGAAAAATTTAGAATTTACCGACGATTAATTATCCAAACGAGAAAATTGACAGATAAGTAAACGGTCTATTTTTTCAAAATTGCGATGCATGCCGCCGCACTAAAAAGGGACGCCCCCGCGGCGGATCAATAACCGATAATTATTACAACGTTGCCCCGCCGTGCCCCGGAGGGGCCCTGAGGCGGGGAACCTCGTTATTAAAAAGTGAATGCTGCTGAAAACAGATTGTACAAACCGAAATTTATGAAGCTGTGAAAATTTTTCATTGCCTAGGTGCGAAGTCTTGGACTTCATGTGGTTTTTTTTAGTTTTGACGCGATGTGTTGTTTTATCTTTTTTTTTTTAGTCCCGTCACTGTCGTATAACAACCATGCCAGCTGGACGACCCCCGGCCATTGTTCTAGAGGGGGTCTGTCGCGGAGTATCCGGGAAAGCCGGTGGTTTCGGTGCCAGAGAAGAGAAGAATCCGGTTTATTCCCGGCGGATGGTATTTGGGATTGGCGGTTTATAGTGTCCGTCTCTCCGGCGATCACAAAGCCAATGGACCGGGGATCTAAAAAAAAGTATGAATAAAACAACAACGTTTTCCCATTTTCCATCAATTGTTTTATGATGAATCGTTCCCGGGCCTGGCAGCGGCTGAATGTTAGAGCCAAGATCCTTCTCGTTTTTTTATCGATATCGATGGCAGCACTTGGCATTGTCGGCTTTGCGGCGTTCTCAACCATGAGCGACATGGGCACGTATGCGCTCAACAGCAGCGGCGAGCTTGGTACCCGCGCCGTATCCGACAGCACCACGGCACTGGAAGCAAATGCCGAATCATCGCTGTTACGCCTCGCAACGGACCAGGCCGATATCAGCGACGTAATCTTTGAGCAGGTTAATTCCGAGATGGAGACTTTTGCAGGGTATGCAGATACCGTGCGCGAGCGTCCTGTCCCGCATGGAACGCGTGTCCTGTACTCCCCGTCTGAACGACCCCCGGACCCGAAAAACACATCGAACTATTTCCTTGCACCCGGGGTCACCAAAAAATCTGTTGCGGATGAATTAGCCGCACTTTCCGAGACTGATGACGTACTGCAGCCTCTCGTAGCATCGGATGACCGCCTCACCAGGGTCTATATCGGAACAGGATCCGGCATCCTGTTGATCCACCCGTGGGATAATGGTCTCCCGTCATCATATGATCCCCGGGTCCGCGACTGGTTCACCCGTGCACACAATAGCAGCCAGGAGATCTGGTCTGATCCGTATGTTGACGCCAGCAACAAGGGGCTCATGATCACCTGTTCGCGACAGGCCGGGACCGATACCCACGGGCGGACCTGGATCGTTGCTGCCGATGTGACGCTTGCGACCATCAATTCCCGGATCATCAATACACAGGTTTCCGAACGGGGATATGCCCTGTTACTTGACAGCCGGGGAAATGTCATCTCCCGCCCGGGCATTACAACCGGCGACAGTAAATGGGACGAGTCGTTTAAGTCAGAGAATCTGATCGACAGTGACAATGACGCGCTCAGTGCGGTTGCCCGGGACATGGTAGCAGGAAAAAGCGGCACGGCACGGGTTCACCTTGGCGATGAAGAGAAATATATTGCATACGCCCCGTTAAAAAGCGTGAACTGGAGCCTTGCCATCGTCATGCCGGTCGATGATATCGTAGCCCCGGTGGAAGAGACCCGCAACCAGATTGTGACTGCAACCGGCGAGACCGGGACCCACCTGAACCAGCAGATGAATACGGCAAAGAGCCTCTTTATTGTACTCTTTGTGATCCTGTTTTTCATCGTCACGTTACTTTCGTTTTTGTTTGCCCGGATCATCACCCGCCCGGTTGACGAACTCCGGCGCGGGTCGGAAGCGATCGGCGCCGGCGATCTCGAACACCGGGTTTTAATTGAAACCGGCGACGAGTTTGAAGATCTCGCGCACTCGTTTAACACGATGGCTGTCAATCTCAAGAACAATATGGATGAACTGGAGCGCACGACTGCAGAGAAGGAGCGGTTTTCTAAAGAACTGGAGATCGCAAAAGGGATCCAGCAGAGTTTCCTCCCGGATTCCGCGCCGGAGATTGCCGGGATCGAACTTGTGGCAAAGAACGTTCCCGCCCTGGAAGTTGGCGGCGATTTCTATGATTTTATTCCGGTGGCAAAAGACAAGTGGGGTCTTGTGATCGCCGATGTATCCGGTAAGGGTGTACCTGCGGCATTGTTCATGGCGCTCTCCCGCACGCTGATCCGGGCAAGCACTCTTGTCGATGCGGACCCGGCACAGTCCATCGGGCATGCGAACAGGATGATCTATGAGGATTCAAAAACAAGCATGTTTGTCACCCTCTTTTACGCGGTCCTTGATGCACGGGAAATGACGCTTAACTATGTCAATGCCGGCCACAACCCGCCCCTGCTCCTGCAGGATGGGGCATCAGCAGTCCGCCTTCTCAAAGCCGAGGGAATTGCTCTTGGTGTTATTGATGAAGTGGATCTCCAGTCTGTCAAGGTGGCCTTAAAGCCCGGCGATGTGCTGGTGCTCTATACGGATGGCGTAACAGAAGCGATCAACAATAAGGAAGAGATATTCGGGGAAGAGCGGTTGTTACGGATTATCTCGGAAAACCGCCACCGTCCGGCACAGGAGATTATGGATCAGATCCTTGCCGGGATATGTGCCTTTGCCGGGGATCAGCCGCAATTTGACGATATTACGCTCATGGTCCTTCGTGCGGTGTGATCCGGAAAAGATCCGGCATCCCCCTGTCCGCACATTATTTCCGTTTACCCCGCCCACCCTCCGGTTATTACCATGACCGGTGAAAAACGCGATTTTGATGCAGCGGCGGCAACCTGGGACGAGAACCCGGGCCGGGTACGGATGGCCCATGATGTGGCGCGGGCAATCCTCGGGACAATTCGGCCGGGGCCGGCAATGGATGTGCTGGACTTCGGGTGCGGGACGGGCCTTTTAACCCTTGCACTCCAGCCCCATGTCCGCACCATTATCGCGGTCGACAGTTCGCAGGGCATGCTCGATGTGCTGAATAAGAAGATCAAGGCGCAGGACATAAAAAACGTCCGGACCCGGCATGTGGACCTGGAAAAGGGGGACGAGCTCCCCGGAACGTTCGACCTCGTGGTCAGCAGCATGACCTTCCACCACATCAGGGACACCGGCATGCTCCTCGACCGGATGGCCTCGGTCATCCGGCCCGCAGGAAGGATTGCCGTCGCCGACCTCGATTCCGATGAGGGAAAATTCCACGATTCAAACGAGGGGGTGTTCCATTTCGGCTTCGACCGGCATACGATGAGAAAATCATTCGAGTCCGCCGGCTTTGTTTCGGTGCGGAACCGGACTGCCGCGATCTTACAGAAGCCCGGACCGGATGGCGGGATGCGGTCCTTCACGGTGTTCCTGATGACCGGGGAGAAGGGAGATTAAGAGATTTTGTAAACCGGACCCGTTCCTGCCCCCGGTAAAGACGGGAAAACTCCAAAAGAACCCTGTTATTTTTATCTTACTATCCCCCCCTTATGAAAAATGGTGAAGAGAAAGCAGATGATAGGGAAGCAAACCGGCAGGTCTTCGCGGGAAGTACTGCGGATCATGCCCGACCTGCAAGCGCAAACGCCCTTATTTTTGGAAATTCAAGCCCGATACCATCTTTTTACGCACGCGGGACATCATCGGCCCCGGCGATAAAAAAAAGGTCAACTGCGACTGTCAGGCCTTCGAGAGATCTTTAATGAGAACAACCTTCACATCAGGTGCTTCTGCAACCAGGGATCGTGGAATTTGTCATAAAAAATTTGAGATCTATCGATAATCGATTATACGCCTAAGAAAATTGATGGATACGTAAACGGTCGGTTTTCTTTTAAAAAATTGTGATGCATGCCGCCGCACCAAAAAGGGACGCCCCCGCGGCGGATCAATGACCAATAATTATTACAACGTTGCCCCGCCGTGCCCCGTAGGGGCCCTGAGGCGGGGAACCCTCGTTAATTAAAATTGAAGAGGATTCCGATTAACCGGCAATAATGAAGAGATAACTCGAACATTCCACGACTGAAATAACAATTGCAAATCTTAAAAATGGCAGGTTTTTCGGAATCCTCTGAAGGTTATTTACAATAGATTGTACAGACCGAAATTTATGAAGCTATGAAAATTTCTCGTTGCTCTGGTGCGAAGTCTTTGACATTATGCGGGTTTTTTTAGGACCGCCCCGGATTTTTTCCTGACGGATGCCGGGAAAAGATCCGGATGAGGAGACGGTAATTACCTTCTTCGGTATGCACCTTTTGGCACCGTCATCTCGAAACGTGCACCCTGCCCGAAGACACCGGTCTCCCGGATCGTGATCCCGGTAATCCCGAGGATCTCCCGGGCAAGGAAGAGGCCAAGGCCCGTGTTCTTCCCAAACCCTTTCTCAAAGAGCCGGCCCTTGCATTCCTCCGGGATCCCTGCACCATCGTCTTCGTACACGAGCACGAGACCGTCTGCTGCCTCATGCAGGGCAAAGGTAATCGTTTTCACGTGATTGCCATGACGGAGGGAGTTGTCGACCAGGTTATAGATCACCCGCTCAAAAAGCGGATCGATGAAGATCTCATATTCCGGTTCCGCCAGCCGGACCGTGATACCTGCGAGAGGGCAGGTCTCAAGGACCGATTTTATCGGGACTGCCGGGTCCTGCCAGACCGGGGAGCTGACCCCCATCTCCTGGTAATCACGCATAAACTCGACCTGTCTGCTGATAATTGCTGCAATACTTGTGCATTCACGAAGGTAGCCGGCAGCACTCTTTGGATCGGTTACGCTCTCCCCGGCCAGGCTGATGTACATGTTTAACGCAGTCAGCTTGTTGAGAATATCGTGCCGGGTGATGCTGTTTAAGAGATTGAGTTTTGAGAGTGCCTGCTGCATGGCGCGTTCGGTTTTTTTCCTCTCGGTAATATCAACAAGGATCCCCCGGATGCCGACCGGACGGTTGTTGTGCATGACTAGCGAAGTATAGGCTAAAAAAGAGATGTGGGTGCCGTCTTTTTTCACGCCGGTATATTCGCTGCCCCTGGTCGGCCCGCCCCCGCTTATCCTCCCGAACCCTTCCCTCACCCGTTCCCGGTCTTCGGGGATGATATGGTCAAAGATGTTGACCATGCCGGGCAGGTCCTCGCGGGTATAGCCGAAGAAGTTGTAGGCGTTCTCGTTTACGAGCGTCAGCCGTCCCGAGAGATCACTTTCAAAGACGACCTCCGGGAGGAGGTTGATAAACTCGTGGAACCGCTGCCTGCTCTCGCAGAGGGCCTCGTTTGCCTGTTCGAGATCCAGTTTCCTTTTCTTAATTCCCTCTTCGAGCCGGGCACGTTCCCGCTGGTATTCCTGGTCGAGCCCGAATTTATAGAGCGCGATTTCGATCTCGGTCCGGAGTACATCGGATGAGACTGGTTTGATGATATACCCGTACGGCCGGGTCTTCTTTGTCTGTTCGACGAGATGGACTTCCGCATGGGTCGAAAGATAGATGACCGGGACCGCATGGGTTTTTTGGATCTTTTCTGCGGTTTCTATCCCCGACATTACACCTGCCAGGTGGATGTCCATGAGGATAAGATCCGGTACTTCGGCATCCACTGCTGACAGTGCCTTTTCCCCGGTATCGACTACTGCCGGCACGCGGTATCCCTGATCGAGAAGCGCGGATTGTATCCCGGCAGCAATTGCCGGTTCGTCCTCAACGATAAGGATCGATTTTTTTCCCATATGATCTGCCTTATTCTTACTATAATGAGCGGGAATGATCCTTTATCTTTTGCTGGTACGAAACCTGAACCGTCACACGGGCACGTCCGCCACTGCCGTCCGGCCGTTCCTCCCGGAAGGGAAGAGCACAACGTGAACAACAAGAACATCGGTGTAATACCCGTGCGGAACCGGTGGGTCTGGACAGCAGGACATCTAAAAACGATCCAAAACGTTTCTGTGAGGCGGGGTGACGCACCCCGTCAATTAAAAAAATATGGCAAATGAGTACAAAAACAGTTCAGGTTTTCTGGTTTTCTTCAAGCATCCTGTCCATATAGGCATTGGCATTCTCAACGAAGATATTGACATACTCCGGAGATGGGATTAAGGGCTGTTCAAGCCTCTCATTGGTACCTTTGGAAATTTTCCCGTTCCGCACAACTTCAGCTCCCGCTTCGCGGAGCAGTCCTTTGTATGCATCGATGAACGGTTTTAGTTCCTCCTCCTGTAAAAGCGATCCCGCCCCCCGGTAGATTTCCCCGGCAAACCGGGTGTTATAGTTCCTTGCCATTCTTTTGGTGAGGAGACGCAAGACCTGAAAATGGCTCTGCTCCGGGAACCCGGAGTTTGCCATCATGACAAATACCGGGTCTTTCCTCTTCCCGCTGACGTGCCGGACTTCCCCGTTTGGATCTTTTTCAAAATGGGGGTCGCCGTTTGGCAGGAGCCGGTCAATGAAATCTTTCATGATCGCTGATACATTGTCGTTATGCAGCGGAGTGGCAAACACAACAACATCTGATGCATTGTACCGTTCAATGAGTTCCTGCATGTCATCCTGCTGGATGCACCTGCCCGGAGTTTTCAGCCAGCACGAGAAACATCCAAGGCAGTGCCCGATCTTTTTTCTGGCAAGAAAGACACTTTGTGTCTCTGCCCCGGCATCCTTTGCCCCGGCAAGGAATGCATTCACCATCACCTGCGTGGAGCTTTTTTCCGCATGGGGACTCCCGTTAAATGCAACAATTTTCATACGATCTCCCTATGGTGTATGTTCGCTTCCCACTCATTCATGTTAATTATTTTTTATTTATAATTAATTATAATAATAACCAAGTAATATTATTTTGCGGGGTGGATCATTCAAAAAATCTATTTTACCCGTTTTAAGGATGGCGTATCTCCGGAAGCTTTTGCAGAATTAGTAACTGCATTGAAGGAAAACGGAGGCCGGATTGCACTGCTCTCTAATCAGCGACGCTGGTTAATCGGACTATTCAGTGATCCACTGGTATCGCAGTTGAATAACATGCCGGTCGTTACTATGGTAAGTGAAGTGACACTTATCCCACGGAAAATTCCTGTTATTCGTAAACCGGCAGATTCCTAGAGTAAAGGTGAACATCTATGGGAGATCCCGTAAACGATATTGTCAAGGAAATTCCTTTTGCAGAACTTGTCCGGAAAGCGGCACTGGCAATAGCTGACGGCCAGACTGCGCTTGACTGGAATTCCTGTGTAACTGCACAGGCTCTTGCGGATATGAAACTGGATAAGAATTCCGTAATTCTTGCTCTTGTGGAGTATACCGACAAGGATGGCAACATCACATCGGTAGACCAGATCCTGAATGATGCACCGCTGTCATTGCTTGCATATGGTGTTACTCCGACATTCTATGAGTTCACGGAAACGGTCATCGATCTCAATTTCTGGGTCCACTACTATGTACGGAGTGTAAATGTCGAAAGCAGCTCGGACTTCAACAAGAAACTTGCCACAGCATGGTCATCCTCCGTAACAAAGTACGGAGGCGGCGGAGGACTGAGCCTGAACCTGGGCATTTTCAGCATTGGCGGTGGCGGAGGATACAGCAAGACTGAAGCTTCCGGCTCATACAATGTTGAATTGTCGGTAAGTACCCACTCGGCATACGAGTCGCAGGCATACGGTCTTGATGCATCAGCGGCATGCCGCCTGACCGCAACCCTCAAGCCGAAACCCGCACCGAGCCGGGCAGTTCCTCAGGTTCTCAGGAAGGCGGCCGCCTGATCCCGCACATTTTTATTCCCCGATCCCGGGAATAAAATCATGCGGCGTAATGAAAGGAGGTTTACCGTACAATTACCGGATTACAGGAGGAAAAGATGGCCGATGAACAACTGGAAATTGACGAGATACTTATCGATCCGCTGGAGCATATGCTCGTCCTGGTCGGCAGGGGAATTGCAGAAAGCCAGCTTGAAATGGATAAAAATTCTCTTGCGACCCAGGAGATGATCGATAATGACAAGACGCTTAGAGAAAGCGGTATTACTGCACCCTGGTATCATTATCCTGAAGTCAATGTGGATTTGAAAATGGATTTGTCGATGCATTCTGTAACGCAGACGCAGCAGAATTCCGGGAACCTGGTAAGGAAATACCGCCTGTATGCTGCCCCGATGAACGCAGCCTATTGCAACACGTTCAACCGTGATGTCTCCGGGAGTAGCAGCCTCAAACTAAAGATTGTATCTGTGCCCTCTCCACCCCGGTGACGCTGGCAGGAGATGTACCATGGAAATAAAAAATGATACCCATGAGATCGCGGAGCTGCGAAAACAACTGGGAATCTTACGAGCTGAAAAATTTAAGGTTGAGAACGAGCTGGCTGACTCTAAGGAACAGGTCCGTATTCGTACTGAGGAGAACCAGAAACTGAACTCTGCCATAGTAAGGTTCAGGTTAGAAAACGAGACGCTGAATGCCACGGTCCGGCAGCAACTAACTGAAATCGAACAGGCTGCAAAGGCAAATGATATTCTGAAATCTTCAGTTTCCGGTCTCGAACGGGAGAAAAAGGAACTGGTATCAAAAGTATCCGTTCTCGACGGTGCTTTGCACAGGCCCGACCTGCATCCTGCCGATCTTGCGACATCCCTCTCTCTCGCAGTACAGTCCATGCAGGAAAGCCTGAAGCAATCTGGCGGGCGCGTTTGTTATGCCGTCGGGCAGCTTGATACGGAGATCAGGACCAACCTGATGATAGGTAAGGATAATGCTCTGACGATCCGGTTACCGGATATCGGTGAAACAACAGACCCGGCATCTTTGAGTACCATAAAACTGTCATTGAAAACAGCTCCTGCCGTATCTGATACTCTCGTCCGGGTCCCTCTTTTAAAAAGTCTTGATAGGACTCAAGCGGTAAACGCGGTCAAAGATCTCGGACTTGTTCCGGAAACAATCGAAAAACCCGGCCGGACACATACCGGAAAAGTTGTCGATCAGGATCCCGAAGAGTATTCAGAAGTGAGCCCGGGGTCAACGGTCCGGATAGTTGTTGCAACTGCTGAAAAGATCACGGTCCCGAATCTTGTGAACATGGAGCGGGAGGATGCACTAAAAATATTAGGTGACTGCGGTCTTAAGCCGGGAAACATCGAGAGCAAACCATCATCTGCAAAATCCGGTGTCATTATTGCACAATCCGTTGTTGCCGGCACCAAAGTTGATCGCCAGACCGGAATTGATCTTACCGTTTCTGAAAAAATTACTCCTGCTGAAGGAAAATCCCTGGCGAAAAAAACCGGGAAAAAACAGAATACCTGATAACAAATTTTTCCCGGTTCTTGTATCTGTCCCGCTCTGGAACTGGCTTCAGGAAAAAGAACAATCAGCGCGATCACCTTCCGGATCGATCTCCCAATAATGGCCTTTTTTAGCACCTGCCACGTATAATTAGTCGTCCGGAAAAAGGTGACCCGTACAGGCCCGCTGTATTGCAGGTTGAAGTGGGCTTTATTTTGCCCGGTTTTGGAAAATACTTCTGGAATACCGTTTGTTCCGTGGGCGTGGACATCGTTTCCTGTGGAACCGGAAAACAGGATCGTTGGATTGCCAATCCGGGGCCATATCGGGCGTATTTGGGATACGGTTTGCCAGGTCGGAAGGTGAGGGATGGCCTGTTTTCCGGATCAATTTTCGGGCTCCCTCATACGGGTCAAGGCATTGGCCAGGGGGCAATGATCCGCGACAGGTTGGGGGAGGTGGAGGGAGATGCACTAATATAATGGGGGGTGGTGTGGGGAAGAGAAGTGGGGAATGCGAGGTACGAGTACGGGGCAGCCCGGCAAGAACCGGAATTTTACCCCGCGATCTTTTTAAGATATGAGAGCGGTGGGAAAGCATCGAAAGATTGTGCACGCACCGAGTGCATAATTCCGGTTTGATTATCTGTGCCGGTGCTAGGGGCTTTCCCGGCCCGGACGGTGCAGCGGGAGTGGGGAGCTAGCTGGTAAGTGTGCAGAAGTGTGTCCGGAGGCGACGAAGGGATTATGCACGTATTAGCGTGCATTATGAAAGATACTATCAGGTTTTAAAATTTTTGCAGAACACAAAAAATCAACTTCTTCTCCTCACTAAATCTCGTTACAAGGATCTTTGCTTTTTAAACCGATCATTTATTGCTGCCTTAAAAAGAATACAAAGACTAAGGAGTTCCCATGCGAGTTTATCTGGATGTCTGCTGCCTTTGCAGGCCCTTCGATGATCAGTCTTCACACCGGATCCGGATGGAAACCG
>Ga0209099_1002825_pt1 | contig 14778 bp, 16 predicted proteins | sample AD_JPNHW2_MetaG_FD_184430 | JGI IMG/M metagenome (GOLD analysis project Ga0209099, IMG submission 184430) | Active sludge microbial communities of municipal wastewater-treating anaerobic digesters from Japan - AD_JPNHW2_MetaG (SPAdes) (version 2) | ecosystem: Engineered > Bioreactor > Anaerobic...
AATGTTTGGGCTTCATTGCATAGGAGATAAGTATTTACGTTACAGGTTGGTATATGTAAGAAACGGGAATACCTTTACAAAACTTGACAGCGTCTATATTAAAGCTTTTGAAACCTACAGGGATACGATTTATTACTAGGCCCCTCAATTGATCCGGCAATGAAAGCAATTTTAATCTTTTTATCCGCAGGTTTTTTACTTTTCATCCAGTCGTGCAGCAAGGACGATGAAAAAACCACCGTGGTAAGCGGAATTGTTATATAGTCGGGCAACCTCGCTATCGCACGAACTTTTCTCTTCGCCGGAGGCGGAAATCGTTTCGCGTAGTAATAGATCTTTGGAAATTTTATGAAGGAGTTGCCATTATCAATCCATAATCCTTCGCTCGCGCGCGTTTTCTAACACACTCGCTGTATGCCTGCGGTAAACTACATCTTTTTCAGCACGGGTATTGCAGGTTTTGAAAACCTTTAAGATCTGATCAGCCGGCAGGCCTTCTCCCTGAGCGCCTGTCCCGATTCATCGGGAAGAAGGCGCCGGAGGCGGATGAGGTGAGGTGAAAGCCTGCGGCACAACGGCAACAGGGCGAAATTGCTGTTCAGTGACCGGTATGCCTGATAAACCAAACCGGTACACAACAATCCTGTAACCAATGAATTTAGTCCGGAAACAAATTATGCCGAAAACGCTCCTTTATTGAGTTAATACTGTTAAGTTTGTGGTGAGGATAGCAACGCACGCGGAACATGCGCGAGCGAGCGAAGGGGTGGATTTGTTGGAACACGTGAAAGGAATCGCGCGGTACCGGGGTAATGGGATCAGTGGTAGTAATGTTAGTTACCAGTTTTATGTACAAGGTGGAATAATGTTTTATTCAATTAATTCTAATTACGTTGGTGGGCTATGAAAATCGGTAATAATTTGCCCTTAAAGATTTTAAATTTTACAATATTTTGTATAATCATTATATTATATTTTACTATTGACTTAAAGCGTTATATCGAACCAGAAAAATTGAGAACGGGTATCATCGTGGGAAGCTTAATAGTTTTAATATTAGCCGCGATAAAAAACAAGATTTATTTACTAATATTTTTATCCTTAATTCTTGCCTTTCTATTAACACTTATATTATTTTAATTATTACTATCAATATCCATCATTAATTCCATTACTCCGTTGGGGGCAGAAATTTCTAATCCTGGAAATACCTTAAAAAAAAGTCCGGAGCGGAAAGCCCCGGACAATTTGAATAGCTAAATAGGCAGCCTTACGGCTTCCCGATTAATAATTTACAGCTTCCCTTTCAAAGTATGCTTCGGGATGTTCGCAGCACGGACAGTTCTTCGGCGGTTTCTTTCCCTTATGGTGATACCCGCATTTACGGCATACCCAAACGGTCTCTTCCTCACTTTCAAACACTTTCCCTTCCTCAATATTCTTCAGGAGTTTCAGGTAACGGGCCTCATGTTCTTTCTCGACGGTAGCAATCAGTTTATAGGCAACAGCAATTTTCCTGAACCCCTCTTTTTCGGCAATTTCCCCAAATTCCCTGTAAAGGGTAGTCCATTCTTCATTTTCACCTTCGGCGGCTGCTTTAAGGTTTTCGGCGGTTGTCCCGATAACTCCGGCCGGATAAGAGGCCGTGATCTCTACCATTCCTCCTTCTAAAAATTTGAAGAAAGTCTTGGCATGCGTCTCTTCCTGGCGGGCCGTTTCTTCAAAAAAAGCGGCTATCTGTTCATAACCTTCCTCACGGGCCTTTTTGGCAAAGAACATATAGCGGTTCCGGGCCTGTGACTCTCCTGCGAACGATTTCAGCAGGTTCTTTTCAGTTTGTGTGCCTTTGATACTTTCCATAGTCATTGGTTTTGGTATTAATAAATATTTTAGGAATTGCTTTTAACATCCGATTTTGCCGATTGTTCATCCTCAGAAATGAATTTTATGATAATCAAAGGTCTGGCTGTCGCGGAATCCCCTGAATTTTTCGGCGATCATGATAAAAATATGCAGGTCGTTTGCGGCTAACCAGCGAATGGCTTCAGGCTTGTTGTTACAGGCATCGGCAAGGGTGGCTAGCAAACGGTAGTCGTTGCGCACCAACCACAAATAAGCCTCCATTTTCCCGTCGATGGCCTGGTCGAGAGCGGCAAAATGCTGGTATCCGTTCTTCATGAGCCAGCCGGAGGCTTCTTCGCTGCCGCGCAAGGTTGCCGACAAGGCAGCCAGCTCCGGATAACCGTTATTGAGCAACCAGTTGAATATATCGGTATTCCCGCTCAGGGTTTCGGCAAAAGCGACCAGTATTTTCGGTTCATACTCCAGCATGTCCGCTACATTTTTGTAAAGTTACGGATATTTTCAAAGAAGAAGGGAAAGGAGAAACAACTAATTTCAGAAAATTCTGATGAATTTACCGTATCCTGAAATCAATAAAACACTTCCGATTTAAAGCCAATGGATTCCACTTTTGAGGCCAGGGCAAGCAGTTCGGCTTCACTTACTTTTTCTAGCGAAGCATACGGTGTCCGCCGGTCGATGGGATAAAGCATCACCAGGGCCGGACGAATCCGCTGAAGGTGGCCGAGCCAAAGGCTGACTTCCTTTTCTGTGGTATTGTCGATCATCCGGCCGTCGACCGAACCCCGGACAAACAAGGTTTGAATGGTCAGATCCCCTTCGAAAGCGGCCAGCCGGTCCACCACCTGCTCCAGTGTAACCGGGCTCAATGGACGGTTTATGGCCCGGTAAGTTTCATCGGTACCGGCATCCAGCTTGAGCACGTTGTTGTCGATTTTTTTCAGCGCTTCGACCACCGCCGGGCGGTTGAGCATGGTGGCATTGGAAAGGACGGTGATCTTTGCTTCCGGAAAGTATTGATCCCTCAGCGCGAGGGTGTCATCGATGATGGCGGCAAATTCGGGATGCAGCGTGGGTTCCCCGTTTCCTGCAAACGTGATATTATCGGGAGCAAGAGATTCCTGCGAAAGCGCTTCAAAACGCTGTTGCAGCGAATTCCTGATTTCCGCGCCCGAAAAAAGCTTTGGCTTGTGGCCGGCTGCATGTTCGGTGAGCCCGCATTCACAATAGATACAATCGTAGGAACAAAGTTTTGAATCGAGCGGTAACAAATTGATACCCAGCGAAACGCCAAATCTCCGGCTTCGCACCGGCCCAAATACAATTTCATCGAAAAGAATACCCGACATGCTTTCAATTTTTCAGCAAAAGTACATTTATTCAGGCATCGGAAACCGGAAAAGCTTCCCGGATCGGAGAGCAGGATGTATTTCCTCCTTCCCCGATCGCCATCGAGCCGGTATATCGCAACGATATAAATAATCGTTACTTTTACCGATCAATATATATTATGGAATGGTCACCCTTGACGAGATAAAGATTCCAATTGCCCATCATATCGAAGAGTTTGAGAAGCACTTCCGTGGTTCGATGAAAACTCCTGTGCCCCTCCTCACTACCATCACCAATTACATCCTGAAGCGCAAAGGCAAACAGATGAGGCCGATGTTCGTGTTTTTGTCGGCGCAGGTTTGCGGCGAAGTGAACGAAAGCACCTATCATGCAGCCTCCCTCATCGAACTTTTGCATACAGCTACCCTTATCCACGACGATGTTGTGGACGACTCAAACGAACGGCGCGGATATTTTTCCCTTAACGCCCTCTGGAAAAACAAAATTGCGGTCCTCATCGGCGATTTTCTGCTGTCGAAAGGGCTGTTGCTGGCGCTGGACAATAATGAGTTCCAACTGCTGAAGATTGTATCGGATGCCACGCGCGAAATGAGCGAAGGCGAACTCCTCCAGATTGAAAAAGCCCGCCGCCTCGACATCGAAGAACCTGTCTATTTCGAGATCATCAGAAAAAAAACGGCTTCACTCATCGCTTCATGCTGTGAAGCCGGCGCCGAATCGGTGAAAGCCGATGAAGAAACCAGGGCCAGGATGCGCCAGTTTGGCGAATATACAGGCATAGCCTTCCAGATAAAAGACGACCTCTTCGATTACGAAAAGAGTCTGAATACCGGCAAACCCAGTGGTATCGACATCAAGGAAAAAAAGATGACTTTACCGCTTATTTACATGCTTAACAAGGTGTCGTGGGCTGAGAAACGGTATGCCATTAATATCGTGAGGAATCATAATACGGAGCCCGAACGGGTGGCGGAACTGATCAGAAAAGTTAAAGAAAGCGGCGGTATCGATTATGCTGCCGGCAGGATGATCGAATACCGGGAAAAAGCATTGGACATTCTCTGTACTTTCCCCGACAGCCCCTCACGCAAAGCCCTCGGGCAACTGGTCGTATTTACTACCGAACGTCAACACTGAAAATCCATTCAACCGACTGATACAATTCTTCACTCCAGCAATTCTCAAATCTCCTGAAAAATGAACAGGCTCCCTATTTTCCTTATTTTATTTTGGCTGACCGGCAATCTGGCGGTTGCACAAATCAGGACCGAAACCTATGACGACGGCACAAAAAAAGCCGAAGGCAACCTGGTGAACGGTGTAAAACAAGGATTGTGGTACGAATTCAACGAAAAAGGCATCAAAGTAGCCGAAGTGAATTATGTTGACGGTATCAAGGAAGGGAAAGCCCTGACCTGGTTTACCAATGGCAAAAAGCAGTCGGAAGCAACCTACAGAAAAGGAAAGCTCAACGGTATGGCATATTGGTGGAACGAGGAAGGGAAACCTGATATGACAGGTAGACTCACTGATGGGCTTCACGACAGTGCTTGGATTTTTTATCATCCCAACGGGGCTGTCGGAAGCCATGGCAATTTCGTGAACGACAAGCAGGAAGGGCCCTGGGAATACTTTTACGAATCGGGAAGCATCTGGAAAAAAGGCAGCTATGAAAATTCCCTGAAACAGGGTAAATGGACTTTCTATTACGATGACGGCAAAATTCATCATACCGGGTCATATGTTGCCGACAAGCAGGACGGTTTGTGGATGAGCTGGTTTTCGAACGGGCAGGTCAAGGATTCAGGCTATTATGATAATGGAAATATGACCGGATGTTGGCGCGGATGGTATGAAAACGGCAAACCGCAATATGTAGCTGAATATGAAAAAAACGCCCTCCGCGACATTTACCGGTCCTGGTATGACAATGGTCAAAAAAAATCGGAGATTCATTACCTGAACGGAATAAAAGACGGTTCCAGTCTGGAATATTACAGTAACGGGCAGTTGAAGGAAAAAGGCAGTTATGCCGGGGGCGAACGGAACGGTTTCTTCGTGTATCTGGATGAAAACGGGCTGAAGATCAAGGAAGAAAGTTATGTTCACGGACGTCCCGATGGTTACTGGGCAAGTTATTATGCCAACGGGCGTAAACAAGGTGAAGGCACATACCTTAACCTGCAAAAAAACGGCACCTGGCAATACTGGGATGAGAACGGAAAACTCGTTTATAAAGGAGTTTTCAACAACGGGCAAAAAGTCAAAGAAAAACGATACGGCAGCGAAAAGAAATAACCGGCTTCCGCAATCCGCCTCCCTTCATACAATTTTTCGGGCAACAGCAAGTTATGCTACAAACCGCGAAGCATGTCACGCTGCATTCTTGTCCTCCTTCTGTGTTTATCTATACAGGTTTCACTCCCGGCCCAAACGGATGCCGGCAAACCCGGATTTGAGAATATTTGCCTTTCGGATGCTGAACAATGGCTGGCCCGGTTGATCAATGAATACCGTAAGGAAAACCATTTAAAGCCCGTAGCAATTTCCAGGTCGTTAAGTTTTGTCGCCCATACCCATGCCTGCGACCTGGCCGAAAATTACAAACATAGCGATGAGTGCAACATGCACAGTTGGTCGGATAGCGGCAACTGGTCAGCCTGTTGTTATACCCACGACCATAAACAAGCAAGGTGCATGTGGGATAAACCGCGCGAACTGACCGGTTATCCGGCAAACGGGTACGAAATATCATTTTATACAACCCGGAAATACAGTTCCCCGCAAGCGCTGGCTGCCGACATCCTGAAAGGATGGAAAGAAAGCAAAAGCCATAACGAGGTGATCCTGAACAAAGGGATATGGAAAAGCGTTGAATGGGAAGCCATGGGAATCGGCATTAACGAAAACTTCGCCACGGTTTGGTTTGGCGAGATTGCCGATCCGGAAGGGGTCCCGTGCCAGGAATAATACCGGGTTATACAGTTGAAATTGCTGTTTCATAAACCATGAAATATCGCTCCTTCAGTAATTTTGCTATTTTTACGGCAAATCAAATGATAGTACCCGTCCATGAGCTATAAAAATCTGTTAATCGTAATTACCATTTTCATTCTTACAGGAATGTCAGTCCGGGCGCAGCGGTTTACCGGCGGCGTTGCTGCCGGTGTTGTCGGCAGTCAGGTAGCCGGCGACACTTACAGCGGTTTCGATAAAGCAGGCATATATGCCGGAGTATGGGTAAATCTGCCTGCCGAGGAGCATTCGGCCTGGCAAATGGAACTGGATTATATCCAGAAAGGCAGTCGCCGCAATCCGGACCCGAAAAGCCCCGATCCCACCTATTTTATTATGCGGCTTGGCTATGTTGAACTTGCTTTCCTGTACCAGTATCGCCTCGCCAGCGGACTTTTACTGGAAGGCGGCCCGGCGTTTTCATTCCTCCTTCACCATTTCGAAGAACGCGACTACCAGCCCACCGGCGACTATCCCTTCAGATTGTTCAATACCAACGCCACCTTTGGGGTAGGATATAAAATCAATGATAAGATGACGGTTCATTTCCGCACCGATAACTCCATTTATTCCATCCGCACCCATCCATCGAACGGCAATGTCGGGCGCTTTTTTGATACCGGGCAGTATAACGATGCCCTTATTTTAAGCCTGAGCTACACCCTTTAATCAGCAAATATCATTTTCTAAAAACCATTACAGACATTCATGAAAATTGTAATCGGCGTTACAGGGGCAAGCGGGGCTGTTTATGCAAAGGTGTTGTTTGATCAGTTGGCCGGCCTGTCCGGTCAGGTTGAAGCATGCGGTATTATGTTCTCGGACAATGCAAAACAGGTGTGGCAATTCGAACTGGGCAATGACGATTGGCTCCGCCTGCCCTACCCTGTCTACGATATTCATGATTTTTACGCTCCTTTTGCTTCCGGGTCAGCAGGTTGGGATGCCATGATCATCTGCCCTTGCAGCATGGGAACCTTAGGACGGATTGCTTCCGGCGTTTCGAACGACCTGATGACACGCGCCGCCGATGTTATGCTCAAAGAAAGGCGGAAGCTGGTTCTCGTCCCCCGCGAGACACCTTTCAGCCTGATCCATATCAACAACATGAAAACCGTGACGGAAGCCGGCGGAATTATCTGCCCTGCCAATCCTTCCTTCTATAGCCGTCCGGCGACTTTCGAGGAACTGGCAGCCACGGTCACCGGCCGTGCGCTCGCGCTTGCCGGATTTAAACTGGAAGGCTTCAGATGGAGTGAGCCGAAATAGGATTTCCCATGCTTTACCAGTTGACCGGCGCCCTTTTCACAGGCATGGTCATGCAACGGCAGCCTCCGCCGCCACGCGACAATTCCGATCCGTCGATGGTCACCACATATTTCCGGTAATTTGCGATATCCACTTTTGCATGGAGTATATCATTTGCCCTGATGACGGCAAATCCGTTCCGGCTTAGTTCCTCTATGGTGCGGACGTTGCGGCCGTAGCCCACTACTTTTCCGGGACCGACGGCAAAAAAGTTGGCCCCGCTCTGCCATTGTTCGCGGTCCTGGTTCACCCGTTCGTGCCGCCCCCCGCAGTACAGCAGCTCCACTTCCATGCCGAGTTCCTTCAGCACCGCAGGTATGTTGGGCTTTTCGGAAATAGACTTCACCCTGCCGTTGTCCAGCTCAATATGAATGGTGAGATACCGGCTGGGGTGCAGCACCAGCGGTTCATAGATCATACACAGGTTCCGGTCGAGGAAGGTAAAAACCATATCAAGGTGTATGAATGACTCCGGCTTATACGGTAACTCCTGTACGATGATATGCTGCCGGCTTTTGCGCTGTTTGAAGTAATCGATGATAAAGTCGATGCCCCGGCTGGTGGTCCTCAGGCCGGTGCCGACAAGCAGAACATCCTCGCGGGCAATCAAAATATCCCCGCCTTCGAAGCTGAAATCGTCACAGGAATGACAACTTCCTTCGGGGTGTACCGTCTTGGCCTGAAAATCGGGATGGTTCGTAAAAATTGCATCCATGATAATGGATTCCCGCATACGGACCGGGCTTGCCATGCTGCTGATCAGCACCTTGTTATGGATGGCCACCGAAGCATCGCGCGTAAAAAAGAAATTGTGAAGGGGCTCCAGGATGTAACGATCCTTGCTGATGAACCGTGTGAAATTATCCTTGGGCATTTCAACACCTTCGAGTAAAGCCGAGACCAGTCTGGCAGGTTTCATGGATAACAGCATCCCTTCCAGATCGCCGGGTAAGGATTCACGCTTTATAATATTGCTGATCAGCGCCTTGCGATGATGATCCTGATTGACAACATCCAGCATCAGTTCCCTCACTTCATAGGTTTTTGTCACTTTCGACAGGAATCCCCTGAACTGGTTGTACTCCTTGAGAGCAACCGGCAGGTTGAGGATGTCGCTGTAAAGCGCTTTTCTGGCGCTATTCGGGGTCATATTTTCCACTTCGTTACCGGGAGTGTGAAGCACAACGCCCCTGAGTTCCCCGATTTCGGATCGGATATCAATTGCAGATACGGAGGGTTTATGGTTAATCGACATAATGCATTTCTAATGGGTGTATGGATATGGTAACAAGTCCGGGACAGAATCCGGCTATTTAGCTGTCACAATCACTGTCATGAATTTCCTTTGCATTCACAAAATCAATATTTCTTTTCAATCCTTCATACTTACAGCGCTTTACGGCTGAATGCTTAAACAGGCTGCCGAACCTTTCTTTATCAAGGTTCAACCAGTCGCCGGTTTGCATTGATGCCAGTTCAAAGGTTGGCACAAATGCCGGTTCAGCATGGCCAACCGAAAAACGGTTCCATGGGCAAACATCCTGGCAGGCATCACAGCCAAAAATCCACTTGTCCCATTTGCCGCGAAGTGATTCAGGTATTTCGCCTTTATTTTCGATGGTGAGGTACGAAATACACCGGTTAGCATCAATAATCCCCGGCGCTGCAATAGCTCCCGTCGGGCAGGAATCCAGGCATTCCGAACAATTGCCGCAGTAATTACCGGCAAACGGATCGTCATATTCCGGTTCGAGGCTGGTCAGTATTTCGGCCAGGAAAAAAAATGAACCCTGTTTGCGGGTGATCAGCATGCCGTTTTTCCCGATCCACCCAAGTCCTGCGCGGTTAGCCCAGGCGCGTTCCAGCACCGGCGCCGAATCCACGAATCCGCGGGTTACCGCTTTGTGATCAATTTCGAGCATCACCTTACACAAAATATCGAGCTTTTCCCTGATCAGTTCATGATAATCAACGCCATACGCATATTTCGCCAGCCTGAAACCGTTTTCACAATTCGTCTCTTTCCCGGGAAAGTAATTATACAGCAGCGAAATAACCGTCTTTGTTCCTTCGGCCAGTAACCGCGGGTCGGTTCTCTTTTCGAAGTTCCGTTCCATGTATTGCATCCCGGCCTGGCGCCCGGCATCGAGCCATCGTTTCAATCTTTCTTCATCCCCGGCAAGATGTTCTGCTCTTGCAATACCGCATCCGGAAAAGCCCAATGCGGCAGCTTTTTCTTTAATACGGACAGAAAGCTCATGCGGAATCATGTAACTGGTTGAGTTTTATTATCCGGAAAGGGAGGCCCTTTTTAAAAAAGCGAACCGTTGATCCCGGTCCTGATTTTGCCCGTATGAAGGTATGCTTTTTCGGTTGCTTCGCGTCCGCGGGGCGTACGCATCAGGAATCCTTCCTGGATCAGGAAAGGTTCATATACTTCTTCAATGGTGCCCGGGTCTTCGCCAACGGCGGTGGCAATGGTTGTTAACCCGACCGGACCGCCTTTAAATTTTTCGATGATGGAAGCCAGAATGCGGTTGTCCATTTCATCGAGCCCGTTTTTATCCACAAGCAGGGCTTCGAGGGCATATTGCGAAATTGCCAGGTCAACGGTACCATTGCCTTTGATCTGTGCGAAATCGCGAACCCTGCGAAGCAGGAGGTTTGCAATGCGGGGCGTTCCGCGGCTGCGACGTGCCAGCTCGTGAGCCGCATCGTCACGGATGGGTACGCCCAGTATCCCGGCCGAACGTTTTATAATATGTTTCAGGGTTTCGGCATCATAATACTGCAGCCTGGAATTGATGCCGAACCTTGAACGGAGCGGCGCCGTAAGCAATCCTGAACGCGTTGTGGCGCCGATAAGGGTAAAAGGGTTTAGTTTGATCTGCACACTCCGGGCATTGGGCCCTGATTCGATCATAATATCGATCCGGAAATCTTCCATGGCCGAGTAAAGATATTCCTCCACAACGGGGCTCAGGCGATGGATTTCATCGATAAACAACACATCATTCGTTTCCAGGCCGGTAAGCAGCCCGGCAAGGTCGCCGGGCTTATCAAGTACAGGCCCGGAAGTCATTTTAATGCCGACTCCCAGCTCATTGGCGATGATGTACGAAAGTGTAGTTTTCCCCAATCCGGGCGGGCCATGCAGCAATACATGATCCAGCGGTTCATTACGTTGCTTTGCGGCAGCGACAAAAATCCTGAGATTGCCGACTACTCCCGCCTGCCCTGAAAAACTGCCGAAATCAGGAGGCCTGAGCGCCCTTTCAATCTCGCGTTCGGCTGGTGTCATATATTCTCCGGTAGCATCCAGGTTTTTATTCAACGACATAGTTCCAAAAGATGAATCTGTACAAAGGTAAGAATTCCCATGAATGTTAACTTTGTTAAGTGGAACTCTGAAATAAGCCTTGAAAATGTCGGCACATCAAAAATATTTATACTTTTACCCGGACTAACCAATCCCCTGAAGCGATGAAAGAGATACTGGTTGCCATAGATTTTTCAAAGGGCTCTTTACATGCCCTTGAATATGCCGTTGCTTTAGCCAATACGTGTAACAGTAACATCACAATGGTCTGGGTTGACAGCCCCGCAATGCTAATGCAGGCCGAAAGTTCCGAAATGCGTGATGAAGCAAGGACCAATATGGAAGAGATCCTCCATACGGAAAAGTATAAACTTCTTGGCGGTAAGTTAAGTTATAAACTCAGGAAAGGAAAAGTGTACCAGGAACTCGCAGGTCAGGCGCGTCTTTCAGGCGCTGACCTGGTGATAGCCGGAACGCACGGCATAACAGGTTTTGAGGAATTCTGGATTGGCAGTAACGCCCTGCGGCTGGTTACCAGCGTTCCTTGTCCCACAATTACCGTTCGGACCAGCTATGATATAAACCGCCCCATCAAAAAGATAGTAATGCCCGTAGACCATACGGCCCTTACGCTCCATAAAGTGCCCTTTACGGCTTCTTTTGCTCATTCCTTTGGCGCCGAAGTGAATATCATCGCCCTGAACTCCAGTAAGCTCAAGACCGTTCAGCGTGTAATTGACGGCGCCGTTGTGAAAGTTGAAAAGTACTTCCACGATCACAAAATACCTTTTATTACCGAGAAACAAAACACCGATAATATTGCCACCAGCATTATTGAACATTCCCGCCTTATTGATGCCGACCTGATTTCAATTATGACAGATGGCGATGTTGAAGCCAGCGGGGTATTGCTTGACAAATTTTCACAACAACTCATCAACTATTCCGAAATTCCTGTTTTAAGCAACCACCCGGTAGAAAGATTTTTACTCTGATACCAATGAAAAAATCAGTTCTGATCCTGTTTGCCATCCTGCTGGCAGGAGCGCAATTCAGCAGGGCACAGGAACAACAAAACGCACCCGGTAAGGTCACCATTTATCAGGACGATAAAATGGTAAAACTTGCCGACCTTTATAAGGAAGTAAACCAGCGTGATCCTTCTTTTGATGGCTTCAGGGTACAGATTTTTTTTGATTCCGGTAATAACAGCAAAAACAGGGCGACTGAGGCGCTTGAAACCTTCCAGGAAAAATATCCAGAAGTAAAAGCTTATCTTTCGTTCAAACAGCCTTATTACCGGATACGGATAGGTAATTTTCGCACGCGGAGTGAGGCTATAGGTTTTCAGAAAAGAATACAGGCTGACTATCCCAATGCTTTTACTGTTAAAGACCGGATTCTTTTCAGTGAGCAGGACTGAAAATTTTTCTTGAATCAATGATAAACTATTGATAATTTGCTACTTAAGTGGCCGGTAAAATTCTTTATTAACCTTTTATGAATGAGATTTGCTTTTTAAGTGAATATTCATTAATTTTATCAATAAATATTTAAAAAACACTTTATAAAAAAAGCATATGAGTAACCTAATCGCTGCTGTTGATTTTTCTGATTGCTCAATCAACGCCCTTGAACATGCCGTTTCAATTGCCAACAGGGGTTTACTCGACCTTCATATGGTTTGGGTTAACAATCCGAGTGTCACAAAGACCACGATTTACTCGGATACCTCTTCAGATCTCATCGACCAGATCAAAGGGCAATTTGCCAAATTAATCGAAAAGTACAAACCGCGTCTTCCCGAAAGTGAAATTGATTACGTGATACGCGAAGGGAAAGTATACCGTGAAATCATTGATGAAGCCAAGGAGATGAACAGTATCTGCATCGTGATGGGCACGCATGGCGCTTCCGGATTTGAACAATTCTGGATCGGGAGCAATGCCAACCGGCTTATCTCGGTGTCGCACTGTCCGGTAATCACGCTACGGTCGGGCATCAGCATCAAACACGATCTCGAACGCATCGTAATGCCGCTTGATTCCACGCTCGATACACGGCAAAAGGTACCTTTCACTGCTTACCTGGCAAAACTCTTTGAAGCCGAAATCCACATCCTTAAGCTTTATTCAAATAAAGTAAAAGCCGTTCAGCATACCATTGACGAATATGCCGAACAGGTAATTCAGTATCTTGATGAAGAAGAAATTTCGTATGTGCTCGATTCGGTGCAGGCCGATAACCTCACGGTAGCTACCATTGATTATGCCGAAAAGGTTAAAGCAAATCTCATCAGCATCATGACCGAACAGGAAACCAAGATGTATAACCTGCTGATAGGCCCTTATGCCCAGCAAATGGTTAATACATCTCCTTTCCCGGTATTGAGCATCAATCCGAAAGAAACGCTGATCATGGCATCCCATTAATGAAAAAGCCCCTGATGACGGGGCTTTTTTATTGGCTTCATTCAGCGTTTAATTCCTGTTTAAGCAATTGAGGTCTTCAAACGCTTCCTTTATTCTCAATACCATCGATTTCTGACTTTCGTGCAGCCATTTGCGCGGATCGTAGTATTTTTTATTGGGTTTATCTTCGCCTTCCGGGTTGCCGATCTGACCCTGGAGGTAACCTTCATTCTTCTTGTAGAAATCCAGAACGCCTTTCCAGGTGGCCCACTGTGTATCGGTATCGATGTTCATCTTTACCACTCCGTAACTAATGGCTTCGCGGATTTCTTCGCGGCTTGATCCCGATCCTCCGTGGAAAACGAAATTCACCGGGTTTTCTTCCGTGTTGAATTTATTCTTAATGTATACCTGTGAATTATGCAGGATGACCGGCTGCAGTTTTACATTCCCCGGTTTATACACGCCGTGAACATTTCCGAATGAGGCGGCAATCGTAAACCTGTTGCTGATTTTCAGGAGCTCTTCATAAGCATACGCCACATCTTCAGGCTGAGTGTAAAGGCGGGCGCTATCGACGCCGGTATTGTCAACGCCGTCTTCTTCGCCACCGGTAACGCCAAGTTCAATCTCAAGCGTCATCCCTATTTTGCTCATGCGTGTCAGATATTTCTTACAGATTTCAATATTCTCCTTCAGAGGCTCTTCTGAAAGATCAAGCATGTGCGAACTGAAAAGGGGTACGCCGCATTCGGCAAAATGTTTTTCGCCGGCATCCAGAAGTCCGTCAATCCAGGGCAAAAGTTTCTTGGCAGCATGATCGGTATGAATGATTACGGGAACTCCATACATTTTGGCAACCATGTGGATGTGTTTTGCACCGGATATGGCTCCGGTAATGGCAGCCTGCTCCCCGTCGTTATTGAGGAATTTACCGGCTACGAAATGTGCGCCGCCATTCGAAAACTGAATAATAACGGGTGAATTGACTTCCCGGGCGCTTTCAAGAACCGAATTGATAGAGTCGGTGCCCACCACATTTACGGCAGGAATGGCAAAATGATTCCTGCGGGCGATCCGGAAAACTTCCTGAACATCGTCGCCGGTAACAACACCGGGGGCAATCTTATCAAAAACCTTGTCTGTCATGTTATTGAATTATTTATGATTAATACTACCTACTTACAAAGATACGATATAACTTGAAGGTCGGGCCATTTAACTGACCACATCGGCCACCCTGACAGGACAAGCATCAGGAATTATTAAATCATCAGGTGGAAATGCGCTTGGATTTTATACTTTTGCATTTTGAAATACCGGCCCCGTAGTTCAGCTGAATAGAACGTCAGATTCCGGTTCTGAAAGTCGTGGGTTTGAATCCCTCCGGGGTCACTAAGTTTCATCAAGCTGCCAACAGGCAGCTTTTTTATTTCCATTTACCACGGAGGGATCATGAGCAGGCTTGTGAGAGGGATAGCGCAGGCAAAAAAATCCCTTTTAAAACAT
>Ga0209099_1002826_pt1 | contig 14778 bp, 17 predicted proteins | sample AD_JPNHW2_MetaG_FD_184430 | JGI IMG/M metagenome (GOLD analysis project Ga0209099, IMG submission 184430) | Active sludge microbial communities of municipal wastewater-treating anaerobic digesters from Japan - AD_JPNHW2_MetaG (SPAdes) (version 2) | ecosystem: Engineered > Bioreactor > Anaerobic...
TACTACTGTTTCCACAATTTCGACCTCGTTGAAGAGGGTTCGTCCATTGCCGAATCGGAATTTCGCCTGCAAATAATGACCGAATATGCCGCAAAACTGCAGAAAGAAACAGGTGTAAAACTGCTCTGGGGCACTGCTAACCTGTTTTCACACCCGCGGTATATGAATGGCGCTGCCACCAATCCTGATTTCCAGGCATTAACCTGGGCTGCCACACAGGTGAAGAATGCCATCGACGCTACTGTTGCCCTTGGAGGCACCAATTATGTGTTCTGGGGAGGCCGCGAAGGCTATCTCACGCTTCTTAATACGAATATGAAGCGCGAACTTGAACACATGGGTAAATTCCTCACCCTGGCTCGTGACTACGGACGGAAAAACGGTTTCACAGGCACATTCCTCATTGAACCAAAGCCCATGGAACCCACAAAGCACCAATATGATTTCGATGCGGCCACTGTTATCGGTTTTTTGCGTGAATACGGGCTGGAAAAAGATTTTAAACTAAACATTGAAGTTAATCATGCCACGCTGGCCGGACATACTTTTCAGCACGACCTGCAGGTTGCTGCCAATGCCGGAATGCTTGGCTCCATTGATGCAAACCGCGGCGATTATCAAAACGGATGGGACACCGATCAATTTCCTGTGAATATTTATGAACTGGTGGAAGCCATGCTGGTGATTCTCGAAAGCGGCGGAATCCAGACCGGAGGAATTAATTTTGACGCCAAACGCCGCCGGAATTCCACGGATGCCGAAGACCTTTTCATAGCCCATATTTCAGGCATGGACGCCTTCGCAAGGGCGCTCCTCATCGCCGACAAGGTTATGACCGAATCGCCCTACCTTACCATGAAAAAGCAGCGCTATGCTTCATTTGACAAAGATCAGGGCAAAGCATTCGAAGAAGGTAAACTCTCGCTCGAAGACCTTCGCAATCTTGCCATTCAGTGTGGTGAACCGGCAAAACTAAGTGGTAAGCAGGAAATGCTTGAGTCGCTGATTAACGATTATCTGTAAGAAATAACGACCTTTGCCGTTAAACAGGTATCCGAATTATCAGCGCATTGCACCATCCGGCCAAAATACTTATTGCCCGCCTCAGTTCCATTGGTGATATAATCCTCACTACTCCCGTTATCCGTGGTGTAAGGATGAAATTTCCCGATGCTTCGATTACTTTTCTTGTAAAGGCTAAGTTCGCACCATTGCTGATGCATAATCCGCATATTGATGAGGTACTGGTTTATAACGACTCAGCCGGTAAGGGTGAACTACAACGCCTGGTAAAAAAAATCAGAAAACAGGAATTCGATTGGTTTATCGACCTGCATAAAAGCCTAAGGACCAGATATATTCGTACTCTCCTGGGTTTCCCTGAAGTAACTACCTACAACAAGCAAATATTCTCACGCACACTGCTTGTTAAATTCGGCATAAACAGGTTCAAGACTATTAAACCCGTATATCTCAGGTATTTTGAGGCTGTTGAAAAAAACGGCATCACATACGATCGGCAGGGAACGGAGGTTGATTACAGTCAGAACGACAGTCAATTGGTTGAAAATCTGCTTGACTCGGATGGTTATAAATCTTTACAACAATTAATTGTTATCTGCCCCGGCGCATCGTATAAGAACAAGCAGTGGTTACCTGAACGGTTTGCTGAGATAGCGGATGAACTAACCACGCCTTCCGGACGTTTCCTGGCTTTTCTTGGCGGCAAAGCCGATACTGAGCTTTGTGATGGAATTATTGCCATGATGAAGAACAAAGCAGTGAATTATGCCGGCAGGCTTTCTTTGCTGCAATCGGCTGCCCTGCTTCACAAAAGTGCTTTGGTCATAACCAACGACAGTGGTATGATGCATTTGGCGCAGGCGCAGAAATCCCCGGTTGTGGCTATTTTCGGGGCAACCTGCCGTGAACTCGGCTTCTTCCCATTGCCTGAGAACAGCATAACGGTAGAAAAAAAGGTTTCGTGCCGGCCTTGCACGCACAAAGGGTTAAACCGCTGCCCCAGGAAACATTTTAACTGCATGAATCTTATCACTGCAGATGATGTAATGGCAGCAGCGCAGAAGTTTCTGCCGGAATAATAATTGCACCAGTAAGCCTACAGAGGACTAAAGTCAGTTATTCGAAATAACTATGAGGAAGTTTTTCGAATTTTCTGAAAGACAAAACCTACAAAAACACAATACAGATGCTTAAATATCAAGCTATTACACGATTTAGGATTTTTTTTCGTTGACAATATGCATTTGCTTGTCAGTTTGTAAAATAGTATTACCTTTGCAGCCCAAAATGGCCCGTTCGTCTATCGGTTAGGACGTCAGGTTTTCATCCTGGTAAGAGGGGTTCGACTCCCCTACGGGCTACACAAATTAATAGATTATACAATGGCAAATCACAAATCCTCCATCAAGAGAATACGCGCCAACGAAAAAAAGAGGCTGCGCAACCGTTATTATGCTAAGACCATGCGTAATGCAGTAAAGAGTTTCCGCCTCCTTACCAAAAAAGAAGAAGCAACCGAAAAGCTTCCTACCATTGTATCACTGATTGATAAACTGGCCAAGAAACAGATCATTCACAAGAACAAGGCTGCTAATCTGAAGTCGAAACTCACACGCAAGGTTAACACCCTGTAAAACAAGATATTAAAAATTGATTTAACCCCGGTTGAACACCGGGGCTTTTTTTTGCCTCTTAGTTACGGCCGCACATAAAAAGAATCTGTGTAACTTAGGCCGGGAAAATTTCATTAACTTCTCATTTTCACTATACTACTATGTCAGAAACATCCAGAACACCAATCCATTCATGGCTTGAGGACGACCGCCCCAGAGAAAAATTAACCCGAAAAGGACCTTCATCGCTCAGCGATGCAGAACTGATCGCCATTCTTATCAATATCGGTACCAAGGAACTGTCTGCGGTTGACCTTGCACAGGAAATCCTTAACAAAGTCAATGGAAACTTAATTGAACTTTCGAGACTCTCGGTTAAAGAATTGATCCGGTTTAAAGGAATTGGCGATGCCAAAGCCATCACCATTGCCGCCGCCCTTGAACTGGGAAAACGTCGCCGGAGTTCCGAAATCCTCGACCGGAAAACCATAAAATCAAGTCAGGATGCTTTTGAAATTCTACAACAGAACCTTGCCGATCTTAATGAAGAAAAGTTCTGTATCATCCTGTTAAACAGGGCCAACAGGGTATTAAGCGTTGAAATGGTAAGCACGGGAGGATTTGCCGGAACCGTAGTCGATCCAAAAAAGATCTTCAAGATTGCACTGGATGCCAAAGCTTCGTCTATGATTCTCGGGCATAATCACCCCTCGGGAATGGTGAAACCCAGTGATGCCGATAACAAACTGACACGAAAACTCAAAGATGCCGGAACATTTCTTGATTTGCCCGTACTTGACCACATCATCGTAGGTGATGAGAAATTCTTCAGCTATGCCGATGAAGGACTAATCTGATAACAATAAAGGGACTGTTGTGTTGTTATTAACCAGTAAAACCTAATAAGGGAACTCCACGCCATCTTATGAAAATTTTAACAGTTGTTGGTGCAAGGCCCCAAATCATCAAAGCTGCTGCTTTGAGCCGGGCAATTAAATCATATTTCAGTAACCAGATTGAAGAGATCATCGTGCATACCGGTCAGCATTACGATGCCAATATGTCGGATGTATTCTTTGGTGAACTTGGCATACCTCAGCCTGATATAAACCTTGGCATAGGTTCGGCCAGTCATGGCAAACAAACTGCGATGATGCTGCAGGGCATCGAATCAATTCTGCTCGAAGAAAATCCGGATTTCATTGTACTCTACGGCGATACCAACTCTACACTTGCCGGCGCTATGGCTGGTGCAAAACTCCATGTTCCGATCGTACATATTGAAGCCGGCCTGAGATCGTTCAATAAGAGCATGCCTGAGGAAATTAACCGTATCATGTGCGATCATGCCTCGACTCTGTTGTTTGTTCCCACGCTTGCCGGAATCCGTAACCTTGAGAAGGAAGGTTTCAGCATCAAAGCTGAAGCTCCTTACAACATCGATAACCCAGGTATTTTCCACTGTGGCGATATCATGTTCGACAATCTGCTGCATTTCAGCAAAACTGCAGAAGAAAGGACATCTGTTATCAGCGACCTCCACTTGAAAGATAAACAATTCATTCTCTGCACAATACATCGCGATAACAATACTGACATTCCCGAAAGGCTCACTGCTATCTTCAGTGCACTCAACCGCCTGACTGCTCAAGGTGGGTTTGAGGTAGTTCTGCCATTGCATCCGAGAACCTCAAAACTGCTGGAAACAAGATTACAACCATCGGTATTCCAATCAGTAACAAACAATAAGTCGATCCACCTGATACCACCGGTCAGTTACCTTGAGATGATTGCTCTTGAGAAAAACGCAAGTCTTATCCTGACCGATTCAGGCGGGGTGCAGAAAGAGGCCTATTTCTTTCACAAGCCATTAGTTGTTGCACGTCCCGAAACCGAGTGGACCGAAATAATTGACAATGGGGCCGGAATAATTGCTGATGCCGATGAAACAGGAATTATTGATTCAGTTCAGCATTTTATGGATCACAGTTTGCTTGACTTTCCGAATATTTTTGGCGATGGGCATGCTGCGGAATTTATTTGCAGAACAATGCTGGAACAGAAGAATGTTAAATAATCATTCCTTTGAAAAATTATATATTTGTTGCTCACAAAATTCAATAAATATCTTATTCGATTTCTTTTACAGAATTATTTATCATGAAAAATACCGTTCTGTTGCTTTCGTTCTTCCTGACAGCACAAATCTTATTTGCTCAGATCAGCTTCGAAAAAGGCTATATTATAAACAACAACAACCAAAAGATTGAATGTCTGATAAAAAATTACGATCAGAAAAACAATCCGACTAAAATAGAATATAAAACAAGCGAAAATTCAGAATCTCAACAAGCAGGGATATCATCAATAAAGGAATTTGGTATAAACGGATGTTCAAAATTCATCAGAGTAGAAATAAATATTGATAGATCTTCACAAGATATATCCGAGCTTTCAAACAAAAGTGAATCTGAGTGGTCTTATGAACAATTATTTCTCAAGGTGCTTGTTGAAGGCAGAGCTTCGTTGTATTCCTTTGAGGATAAATTGTCAAAAAAGTATTTCTATTCTGTTGTTGATACCAGTATAAAGCAGTTAATTCATAAGGAATATCTTTCAGGTGATGACAAATTCCTGTTAACAAATAACGGTTTTCGGCAACAACTTTGGTTGGATATGAAATGTAAAGATGCTAAAGCGAGTTCAGTTGAAAACATTCAATATTCAGAGAGTGCACTCAAAAAATACTTTATCAATTACAATGATTGTATTGGCAGCGTATCTACTGAATATAAAGATAAAGGCGTTAACAATCCACTGAGACTCAAGATCACTTCAGGATTTACTGTGACGTCAGCATCATTTTCAGTTACTGACACACCTTATAAAAATACTGATTTTAGTAAAGAAATCGACTACCGCCTTGGAATAGAAGGTGAGTTTTTACTTCCGGTCAATAAAGGCAAATGGAGAATTGTTCTGGAACCCTCATATCAGCATTATGCTTCGAAATCAGAAAACTATCTTGGAAAAGCAACTATAGAATATCAATCACTGGAATTTCCTCTTGGGCTTAGATATTATGTTTTTGTAAATAAGAATCTCAATCTATTTGCCAATACAATTTATGTATTTAATTCCGGTCTTAATTTTAATTCGGCAATTAATTTTTATTACCAGGGAGCCAGACCAATAATTATTGATACTAAAAGTTGCCTGGCTTTTGGCATAGGTATAAATTATAAACGGCTAAGTTCTGAAATACGATTTAATTCAACCCGGAATATTGTTGGCAGGTACACATATCATTCAGAATATCAAGTTTCTTCATTTATAATAGGGTATCGAATTTTTTGATAAAAGTTCTTACCTGGCTTTTACAGGCTAGATTAAAAAACAAAAAGTAATACAAAGGATAAATAATTTTCGACAGGTTGGTTACCCAAAAAAAAATTGTACCTTTGCACTCCATTTCAAAAAATCAAATTACGTTTAATTTAACCCAAAGGGAAACAAATGGTTAGACAGTACGAAGCCGTTTTCATTATGACTCCCGTTTTATCTGATGAACAGATGAAGGAAACGGTAAGCAAATTTCAGAAATTCCTGAAGGACAAGGGGGCCGAGATCGTTTACGAAAACAACTGGGGATTACGTAAACTTACGTATCCAATCCAGAAGAAATCAACAGGTTTTTATCATCTCATTGAATTCAAGGCAGATGGAACCATAATTGCTGATTTCGAAACTGCTTTCAAGCGCGACGAACGCATTCTGCGTTTTCTCACTGTAGCACTTGACAAACATGCCATAGCTTACAACGAGAAAAAGCGTGCCAATAAGCCTGCTGAAGTTGCTGAAAGCACTCAGGCTTAATCCCAAAACCTTTAACACGAAGAACTATGGCTAATCAAGGAAATTCAGAAATAAAATACCTGACTCCCATTACGGTTGATGTCAAGAAGAAAAAATACTGCCGTTTCAAGAAAAGTGGTATCAAATACATTGATTATAAAGATGCCGACTTTCTGCTCAAATTCGTAAACGAACAGGGTAAGATACTGCCCAGGCGTATTACCGGTACCAGTACAAAATACCAGCGCAAAGTTGCCCAGGCTATCAAGCGTGCCCGCCACCTTGCCATTCTACCATACGTTGCTGATTTACTTAAATAAGGGAGGAGATTACGATGGAAGTTATTTTAAAGAAAGATGTGCCCAACCTGGGCTATGCACACGACGTAGTAACCGTGAAAGACGGATACGGCCGCAACTATCTCATCCCCCAGGGATTTGCAATCCTCGCCACCGAGTCAAGCAAGAAAATGAACGCTGAGAACATTCGCCAGAAGTCATTCAAGGATCAGAAGGCCAGTTCCGATGCAACAACACTTGCCAAAAAACTTGAAGATATCACTGTAAAAATTGGTGCTAAAGCAGCCACAACCGGTAAAATTTACGGTTCGGTGAATGCTATTCAGATTGCTGACGCCATCAAAGACCAGTTTAATTATGATATCGACCGCAAAAAGATTCATGTTGACGGTGAATCAATCAAGGAACTCGGCACTTACAAAGCAACCATAAAACTTCACAAGGATATTCAGGTTACAATCAACTTTGAAGTTGTAGCCGAGTAATTCCGGTTGACAAATACCGAAGTTTTTACTACTTTAATCCCGAAGAAATCCGGGATTTTTTTATGCTCTCAAAAAACCAGGTTAAATATATCAACTCTCTTAAAATCAAAAAGTTCCGGCAGGAACATGGGATATTTATTGCCGAGGGTGAAAAGTGTGCAGCCGAACTGCTCAACAGCAATCTAGAGGTAACAGCAGTGTATGCTCTGCCTGGCTGGCTTGATGAAAACCTGGGTGTACTTGAATCAAAAAACATTTTATTCACCGAAACCGATGAAGCCGGGCTGGCAAAAATCAGTGACCTCACTACGCCCAACAAGGTTGTAGCTCTTGCCAGGATTCCCAAGCCGGAATTTACAGCAGAACTCTACTCGCATTATATCGTGGCTCTCGACAATATTAAAGATCCCGGAAATATGGGCACAATCATACGCACTGCCGACTGGTTCGGGATAAGGCAGATCGTTTGTTCGCCCGGTTGCGTTGATGCCTACAACCCAAAAGTGGTTCAATCGACCATGGGATCTATTACAAGGGTAAGCATTCATTATTTAGAATTGGCAAAATTCATCCGGCAAAAGCCAGAAGGAACGCCTGTTTATGGCGCTTTGCTCCATGGGCGAAGCCTGAACAAAACAGCGTTCGATACTAAAGGCATATTGATAATCGGCAGCGAATCGCACGGCATCTCGCCAGAAATCTTACCGCTAGTGACAAATGCTATCCATATACCCACCTTCAGTCAAAATGAAGCAATTACAAATGCTGAATCGCTGAATGCCTCAATAGCAAATGCAATTATCTGCTACGAATTGAGCAAACAGCTTTTCGAGAAAAAATCTTGATTATTTTTTGGCTTTTGTGCTGAATTCTGCAAAAAATTTATTAAATTCGCAAATCATTGTCAAACCAAAAATAAAAGCCGTGGCACCATTATCCAACCTCATCAATTACCACATTGAGGAGCTAAAGAAAATTAACAACCTTTCGGAACGGACGAAGAACGTCTGCCTGGAAGGTTCACTCGACACGCTCTATAAAATACTATACTATTACCTCGAACGTGGTACATTCCGCGATATCAGGAATTGCGGATTAAAAACAGACCTGGAACTCATCGGCCTTTCGCAGAAGTACCTTGACATTTCGGGCTTAACGCTTGAAAGCCTGAGAATGAATGAACCTCTTCTCGGATTTGAAGATTTCAAGCTATTCTGCTATGTTAACTTCAAAGTACCGTCAGAAGTTACTGAAAATTACAAAGAGCAGTTTATCAGCAAGAAATTTCAGTTTTTCAAATATCTGAAAACCCTCATCGGATATGTATTGAACGAACGAGAACAATACATATTCATGAACAATTTCGGATTTTTCAATGATTCGCAAAAACACACGCTGCAATCAATCGGCGATCAGTATGGAATAACTCGGGAACGAGTGAGGCAGATTGCACAAAAAATCCCTGAGAAACTGGAGAACATTGTCAATAAAATTGCCCAGCGATTTACTACCATTGAAAAGCATTTTGATTACGATCTGGATCTGAAAAAGGAATTGCTTGTAATTGATGATGATCTTGTAAACAGAATCAATAAACTCGAAGGAGTATCGTTCACTGGTAAATTCTATTGCCTGGTATTTTCCGGCACATTTCAGCGGTATTACATGTCGTTCCAGGATATGGAAAAGAATTACAACTACTATTACCTGGTAAGTCGTAAGTACAAGGAGATTTTCAATTTTAAAAAATACTTTGCTGACATTGAATCCATTAAAGAAACAAGGATAGAGAAATCCTACCAGGTTGATGCACAGGAGTATATCAATAAATTCATCTTCCCGCACCAGACCGGAACTGACAGGCTGAAACAAATATGCCGGCGTATGGCCACCGAAGAATTCGGACTGGGATTCGACCGTTCTTCCGTCACTTTCAATCGTAACACGCTGATCAAACTCTCGGAACACATCCTTAAGATACTTGAAGATGTTGGCCGCCCGATGAAGCTTACCGAAATCTGTAAAGAACTCAAAACACGTACAACCCGCATCCCGCCGAACATTGAATCATTGCGTTCTTCTATCCTGAGCATTGATGAGGTGGTTGCTATCGGTAAAACCAGCACCTATGCCATGAAAAAATGGCAAACGGTTAAAACCGGCACAATCAAAGAGTTAGTCAAGGAATTTCTCGAAGCTTCAGATGAACCTAAACATATCAGCGATATCACTGTTTATGTATGTAAGTTCCGGAACACTTCTGATAAGAATATCTTGTCGAACCTGAAACTTGATAAAACCAACACATTCATCTTCTTCAGGAAGAGTTATATCGGGCTGAAATACAAACAGTATAAAAACATACCTACGGGAAACGATAAGGCCGGGCGCGGGCGCAAACCCAAAAACAGCCAGTAATCCGTATTCTAACATTCACCAAAATGCTTAAATTGCTCCTGGCGGCTATTTTATTGATTGGCATTGCATTTGCCGGAATTGCCGTGAAAATGTTTTTTTCAAAAGATGGCCAGTTTAAAAAGTCATGCAGCAGCATTGATCCTAATACAGGAAAAGCCATGGACTGTTCATGCGGCAGCAGTGCTGAGAGCAGTTGTAACAATGGCTAATGGAGAAATTTAAAATAAAAAACCCGGCCTGAATGAGCCGGTTTTTTTATTGTGTGATTACAACTCTTCCTTAATAAGTTTTTTGAATCCCGGGGTAAACCATGTCTTCATAACACCCGTTGAATCAGAATAGATGAAATATGCTTCAACGCCGGGGTGAGCATCAAGAAACTGGTGTGAATGTTCAAGGCCTTTTACCATCATGACTGTAGCATAGGCATCGGCAGTCATACAATCGGGAGCCAGTACCGATACGCTCAGCAACGAGTGCTTAACCGGGTAGCCGGTAGCAGGATCGATGGTATGCGAGTACCTGACACCGTTCTCTTCGTAGTATTTCCGATAATTACCCGAAGTGGAGAGCGCTTTATCTTTCAGTAAAACAATAGCTTTTACCTGCCTCTCAGCCAACGAATCAGGAGCCGGCATTTCAATACCAACATTCCACTCTGACTTGTCAGGCTTGGTGCCCTTGCCAAGCACTTCTCCTCCAATATCAATAAGGTATGAAGTGATACCCTTCGACTCAAGAAAACCGGCTACAAGATCGACGGCGTAGCCTTGAGCAATGGCATTGAAGTCCATGCGGATGCGGGGATCTGACTTGATGATTCTTCCTTCTTCGAGCTTCAGGTTATGATAATTTACCAGCGGAAGCAGGCTGTCAACGATGTGCTGATCAACTTTCATCCTGTCATTAAATCCGAATCCCCAGGCAGAAACCAGCGGCCCGACTGTGATATCAAAAGCGCCATTGCTTTCCTCTGATACCTTCATCGACTTATTAAACAATATCTCAAGTGTTTCATCCACTTTCACAGAATCATTGTTGTTGATCCTCGACAGGATAGAATTTGGTTTCCAAAGTGAAGCCGACGAATCGAAACGATGCAGGAGAGAATCGATCTGCAACTGATAATTCGGACCTCCATCAGCATAATAGGTCACAGCATAATAGGTTCCCTGGGTTTCACCATCAAACTTGACCAGGATAGGTTTACCTGCACAACTGCTTAACATTAAAATCGTTATGACAAATAGCCAGACGAATTCAGGAGTCTTTTTCATTGTTTTGAAGCTCAAATTCAGGTTGAGAGATTAAGTCCGAAAATTAATAAAAAGGCGAACATCGTTTAGGACAGGAATAAAAAACCCGGTGAATGTCACCGGGCTGGTCAGTTATCCGCCAAAATCGTCGAATGCGATATTCTCGGGAGGTACGCCAAGATTATCGAGCATTTTAAACACTGCTGAATTCATCATAGGCGGCCCGCAGAGATAGTATTCAATTTCTTCAGGCTCAGCATGGTTACTCAGGTATTTGTCCAATACTACCTGGTGTATAAACCCGGTATATCCTTTCCAGTTATCCTCTGGCAGAGGTTCGCTGAGGGCCAGGTTGAAGGAAAAATTAGGATTCTTTTCCTGAATGGCCCTAAACTCATCATCATAAAATGTCTCGCGCAAGGAACGTGCACCATACCAAAAGCTCACCTTCCTGTCAGTATGCTCCGTCTGGAACAGGTGGAATATCATTGACCTGAGCGGGGCCATTCCGGCGCCGCCGCCAATAAACACCATCTCTTTTTTAGTAGGTTTGATATGGAATTCTCCGTAAGGACCGCTTATGGTAACCTTATCGCCGGGCTTGCGTGAAAATATATACGACGAGCAAATACCCGGGTTTACATTCATAAACTGGTTCCTTGCCCGGTCCCATGGCGGCGTAGCAATACGTATATTGAGCTTGATGATGTTTCCTTCGGCAGGGTGATTGGCCATAGAATAAGCCCTGAAAATAGGTTCAGGGTTCTTCATCTTCAAATCCCAAATCTTAAGTTTATCCCAGTCTTCATGGTATTCAGTTTCCACATCAATGTTCTTATAATCAACCTCAATTTTGGGAACGTCAATCTGAATATACCCGCCACTCTGGAAATCAAGTGTTTCACCTTCCGGAAGTCTGACAACAAATTCCTTGATAAAAGTGGCTACATTGTGGTTTGAAATTACTTCGCACTCCCACTTCTTAATGCCAAATACTTCCTTAGGTATCGTAATATTGAGTGATTCCCTCACTTTAACCTGGCATCCGAGCCTCCAGTGATCCTGTTGCTGTTTTCTTGTAAAAAAACCAACTTCGGTCGGTAAAATCGTCCCACCGCCTTCAAGCACCTGGCACTTGCACATTCCGCATGTACCACCGCCTCCGCATGCCGATGGCAGAAAAAGTTTTTCATTGGCAAGCGTTGACAGCAGGCTCGACCCGGCATTCACGTTGATTTCCTTCTCTTCGTTGATTATAATTTTTACAGGACCTGATGGCGCCAGTTTAGCTTTTGCAATCAGCAACATGGCTACAAGAAGTACGGTAACCAGCAGGAATACAGCCGTACCGATGATCAATGGCCCTGCGAGTTTACCTAACAATAAGACTGATGTTGTTATCATGTGTTGGTCAATTCCGGATTATGAAGTCAGTTTGAAATAATTAAATTTTAATTCCCATGAAGCTCATGAAGGCAATAGCCATCAGCCCGGTAAGGATGAACGCTATTCCAAGGCCGCGAAGAGGTTTGGGAATGGCAGAATATCTGATCTTTTCGCGTATGGCAGCCAGCGAAACAATTGCCAGCAGCCAGCCAATACCTGAGCCGACGGCATAAACGGTTACTTCACCGATGGTGGAATATTCCCTTTCCTGCACAAAGAGAGCAACTCCCAGGATAGCACAGTTAACGGCGATGAGTGGAAGGAAGATGCCCAGAGCGTTGTATAGCGAGGGAGAAAATTTCTCTACAACCATTTCTACTAGTTGAACCATTGCAGCAATTACCGCGATAAAGATGAGAAAGCTGAGGTATCCCAGGTCGAGGTCGGCTAGCTGAGGGCTCAGCCACGACAATGCCCCGGCTTTGAGCATATAAGTATCCACCAGCCAGTTGACAGGAGCTGTGATGAGCAACACAAATGTGACTGCCACACCCAGCCCGAGTGACGTCTTTACTGTTTTTGACACAGCCAGGTAAGAGCACATCCCAAGGAAATATGCGAAAATCATATTATCGATGAAGATGCTTCTTACAAACAGGTTGAATAAGTTATCCATTGTTCAGTGTTTTTACTCTCAATAATATACCCGGTTAATTTTTCTCCTGAAGTTCAGGTTTTTTCCAGCGCTGTATCCATATGATGATTCCAATGGTCATAAGTGCCATCGGTGGAAGTATCATTAGTCCATTATCAACATAGCCAGCCTTATAGAAAGCTTCAGGGATAACCTTCATACCGTAGAACTTCCCTGATCCCAGCAATTCCCTGAAGAAGGCTACAGTTACCAGGATTAATCCATAACCCAAACCATTGCCAATTCCATCAATGAAGGAGGGCCAGGGTTTGTTCGCCATGGCGAAGGCTTCCAGTCGTCCCATGAGAATACAGTTGGTAATGATAAGTCCCACGAAAACAGAAAGTTTCTTACTCACATCGTAAACATAGGCTTTGAGTATCTGGTCGACAATAATAACAAGTGCCGCCACTACCACCAACTGAACAATTATTCTGATTCGTGATGGAATGGTATCGCGAAGTGATGATATGATCAGATTTGAAAATGCTGTCACAATTGTGACACTTAAAGCCATAACAATGGCCGGCTTCAATTGCACTGTTACAGCCAGCGCAGAGCAAATACCCAGCACCTGTACAGTAACCGGGTTATTCAAGTTAAAAGGATTCCTGAGCAATGTCAGGTTTTTGGCCGAAAACCAGGGATCTTTTTCCTTCTTTATTTTTTCTTCGTTCATGATCTGAAATGCTTTTTAAAATAAGCCTGGTAGCTGTCCAGGTTGTCCTTAATCATTTTCTGTACTCCTTTGCTGGTGATTGTGCCTCCTGAAATGGCGTCAACATCGTGCGCTTCCTTCTTTATCTGGCCCTTTTTCATGATACCAATCGAAACCATGTTCCCGCCTTCATCAAAGATTGTTTTTCCCAGGAAAGGTTTCTGAAACCAGCTCTGATTTATCTCAGCACCCAGTCCGGGTGTTTCACTTTTGTGATCAAACATACATCCGTAAACTGTATTGTAATCCGTTTTGAATGAAATGTATCCCCAGATTGCGCCCCAGAGGCCTTTGCCTCTTAACGGAACGACAACTGCAGAATCACCATTATCAAGCACTGCAACGAAAACTGGCAGTTGCTGTTGTGCCGGATCTTTTTTCAACTCATTGGCCATCTCAATTTTGAAGACCTTTTCAGGATCTGATTCCACAATTTCGCCCTTATCATTAACGGCGAAAGCGGTTTTTACATACTTATGATAAACATCAATCACCTGTTTCTTGGGAATCTCAGCCACCGGCACATTGACTGATGAAAGTATGTTCTGCATTTTTTCAATTCGAATGTTATCATCCTGAGCAGGTTTGAGCTGCACAGCCACAATAGTGAGTGCAACGGCTACCAGGACTACCATCACCAGCGAATAGATAAAAATATATTTATTGCTATGTTCCATATCTTCTTGTCCGGTTTAGGATTTAACGGTTACTATAGCTCTTTTGAGCCTGCGTTTGATGTTCGATTCTATAACGTAATGATCAATCAGCGGTGCAAAGGTGTTCATCAGCAGGATTGCCAGCATTGTTCCTTCGGGGTAAGCCGGATTGAATACTCTCACCATAATCGCGAATAATCCGGCAAGGAAACCATATATCCATTTGCCTTTGTTGGTTTGTGCTGCTGTGACCGGATCAGTTGCCATAAACACCATACCGAACAAAAAGCTGCCCATCATGATTTGAGTAAGCGGGTCAATGGTCATGTATTTATTGGCGGCAAAGGCATTGAAAATGAGCGTCATAGTAACGCC
>Ga0209099_1002828_pt1 | contig 14768 bp, 11 predicted proteins | sample AD_JPNHW2_MetaG_FD_184430 | JGI IMG/M metagenome (GOLD analysis project Ga0209099, IMG submission 184430) | Active sludge microbial communities of municipal wastewater-treating anaerobic digesters from Japan - AD_JPNHW2_MetaG (SPAdes) (version 2) | ecosystem: Engineered > Bioreactor > Anaerobic...
CGTATCCTTTTTCACGGATTTTAATAAAATAAGCATTTTCGGCAAAACGGGCAGAATCAATCAACAGAGGTATCCCATACTTCTGGCAGAGGAATGATGTCTGACGGATATTTTCCATCGAAACCGGCTGACCACCAGCGGTATTGTTGGTAATAGTAAGCACGACAGCCGGTATTTTTTCTTTCGGATATTTTCTGAACACATCCTCCAGCTTATTCAAATCCATGTTTCCTTTGAAGGGTATTTCGAGCTGGGAATCGCTGGCTTCATCAATAGTGCAATCGACAGGAAAAGCTTTACGGTATTCAATGTGTCCTTTGGTAGTATCAAAATGCGAATTACCGGGTAAAACATCACCTTCTTTAATTATTGCCGAAAAAAGCACATTCTCCGCTGCCCTTCCCTGATGTGTGGGTAAAAAATGGTCGAATCCGAGTAAATCGGAAATAGCATCCCTGAGTATATAATAAGATCTTGCTCCCGCGTAACTTTCATCCCCCAGCATGAGCGCCGACCACTGCCTGTCGCTCATGGCTCCGGTTCCGCTGTCGGTAAGTAAATCGATATAAACCTGATCGCTTTTCAGGGCAAAAAGATTATAGTTAGCTTCTCGGATCCATTGTTCACGCTCAGCATATGTACTGCGACGAATGGTTTCAACCATTTTTATTTTGTACGATTCGGCAAAGGGCAATTCCATTTTATTTGTATATTTTTTATATATTAATGCAAATGTAGCTATTTTGAAAAATACTTCAAAATAAATGTGCTAATTTTGGTGCTCGGATTTAAAAAATTAATTTTGTGTAAAATATTACCGAATGAAATTAAACAAGTTCAAATTTAAAACCTATCTGTATATCGTCACTGCGATGATTTGCTGGTCGTTTTCGTTCATCTGGACGCAGACTGCCCTCGAATCATTTCAACCAATCACTCTGATTACACTTCGCCTGATTTTAGCAAGTATTTTTCTATATATTTTTGCCAAACTCACCCGAAAATTCAAGCGACTTGAAAAGCAAGACCTGAAGATCTTCCTACTTCTGGCTTTTTTCGAGCCATTCCTATACTATGTAGGTGAAACCTACGGACTTACGCTGGTTGAGCCGACACTTGCTTCTGTAATTGTTTCGACCATACCGGTTTTTGCTCCGGTCTTTGCATTTACTTTCCTGCGTGAAAAGATTTCGCTGCTCAATTTTATCGGGATAGCGTTTTCTATTTTTGGCGTATATCTGGTTGTTTATCAGCAGAACGGAAGTTCCGCTACTGATATTAAAGGGATACTGCTACTTCTGCTGGCTGTTTTTTCAGCTATTTGCTATTCCATCATTCTGAGAAAAATTCCGGAAAAATACTCTGCCACAAATATTGTAATGTATCAGAGCATGCTAAGTCTAATCTATTTCATTCCCACTTTCCTGCTGGTCGATTATCCCACTCCCGTTCACGGTGAAATTTCGTTTGCGTCTGTCAAGGCTTTGCTTTTATTAACTATATTTGCATCAGTAATGGCTTTTGTTTTATTTGCAGACTCGGTAAGGGTAATCGGAGTAGCCCGTGCTCAGATTTTCGTTAACCTGATACCGGTATTCACAGCCATTTTTTCGTGGATATTACTGCGCGAACAGTTAAATTTGATCCAGTGGCTGGGCATAGCGGTTGTGATTGCAGGTTTGTTTATCAGTCAGCGACGCAAAGCAAAAGTATGATTACATCAATCAGAAGTATATGAAAGTAATCTTTCAGGTTTATCTGTGGATCATTGCAATGCCCGTATTATTGCTGCTTACATTGATTACGGCAATACTTACGCTCATTCTGTCACCTGTCTTGCCAAACAGCAAACTGTCTTATTTCCCAGCCCGGTGGTGGTCAAAAATAATCTGTCTTCTCTGTTTTGTAAAAGTAAAAACGAACGGGTTCGACCATCTAGACCGGAAACAGTCCTATATTTTTATAGCCAACCATCAGAGCATATTTGATATTTTCGCCGTATATGGCTGGTTCCCTTTTATTTTCAAGTGGCTTATGAAAGCCAATTTACGCAGCATACCGTTTGTCGGGGCTGCCTGCGCAGCAGCCGGACATATATTTATCGACCGTTCGAATCCGGTATCTGCTCGCAAGAGTCTCCTGATTGCCGAAAAACAGCTGATCAACGGCAATTCAGTTTTTGTGTTTCCCGAAGGCACACGTACCACGAACGGAGCGATGAACAAATTCAAGCGGGGAGCCTTTCTGATGGCTTCAGACCTCCATCTGCCAGTGGTTCCCGTTACATTAAGAGGCAGTTTCGAAAGGCATCACAAACATTCGTTGCGGATAATACCCGGCACCATCACCATGACCATCCATCAACCCATTTCTCCCGCTGAATTAGAAAAAGAAAAATCTGCTGATATAATCCGGAAAACCTGGGATATCATTAACAACACACTCACCATAAGTTAATCTTTGTTAACGTCAAATCTTTTTTAATCGGGTTATTCGTCTATATATCTGTATATTGCTAAATATTTTCATATAATACCTTGTATTTACATTGTACTATGTATTGCATAGTATTATAATTAATCATATATTTGCAGCGTTAATACACAGAAGGCATTAATAATCAGCTTTCTCATTTTTCAAAATAAAAACCATTTCTACAAACAGTATATTCATTTATCTAAAAAAACAACCAATATTATGTCGGACAAATATGAAAATTTGGAGAAACTGAAAGAACTTCTGAATAAAGGAATAATTACAGAAGCTGAATTCAACACGGAGAAGGAAAAGATTCTCGAAAATGCAAACAGTGCAAGTAATGACACCACTACGAACACTACCCCTGACAACAACCACAATTTTTGCGCACTGATGCATTTGTCACAGTTCACTAATTACCTGTTACCTCCGCTGGGCCTGATAGCTCCTCTGGTGATGTGGTTAACCCGGCGCAATGAAAGTAATTTTGTGGATGTAAACGGTAAAATTATTCTGAACTGGACACTCAGTGTGTGCATTTACAGCATTATTATTGTTGTCGGTTTTCTGATATTCGGTGCCGCATCCATCATGACTATTATCAACTACGAAAATCCGATACCACTGATAGGCACTATCGGAATTTTTCTCATTCCGCTGATTATTTTTGGCATTCTGGATCTGATTTTTGTAATCGTAGGCGCTATTAAGGCAAACAATGGAGAAGTGTGGAATTATCCGCTGAGCATTCGTTTTTTCAAAACCAAATAAAAAAACAAAACGCAATTTTTATTCAAAACAAGAGAAATGATTAAACTTGATAACATTAACAAAACCTACTACACCGAAGCAACATCGCTTCACGTGCTGAAAGGAATAGATATGTCGATAAATAATGGTGAATTTGTAGCCATTACCGGCGCATCCGGTTCCGGAAAATCCACCTTGCTCAACATACTTGGCATTCTTGACAACTATGATACCGGTGATTATTATCTGAATAATACGCTTATAAAGGATTTATCAGAAAAACAGGCAGCTCATTACCGGAATGAGATGATTGGTTTTGTTTTCCAGTCGTTCAACCTGATTAGCTTCAAGAATGCGCTTGAGAATGTCGCACTTCCGCTATATTACAAAAATATCAGCCGCAAAAAAAGGAATCTGATTGCCATGGAGTATCTGGATAAGATGGGACTTAAAGATTGGGCTCATCATATGCCATCAGAAATGTCGGGCGGCCAGAAACAACGTGTAGCTATAGCCAGAGCAATTATTTCTCAGCCAAAAATCCTGCTTGCCGATGAACCAACCGGAGCGCTCGACAGTCAGACCTCGCTGGAAGTAATGGATGTGCTGAAAGAACTCAACAAAACCGGAATTACCACCATCATTGTTACTCATGAACATGCCGTTGCCGAAACTGCCGACCGCATCATTCATATCAAAGATGGGCTTATCCAATTAAATTAAAGTAGATTTATCAATGGAAACAATTGAAGAAATTATCTCCACACTGAAGCACAACAAGATGCGAACGGTGCTTACAGGACTTTCTGTTTCTTGGGGAATTTTCATTCTGATAGTGCTGCTGGGTGCTGGCAACGGGCTGAAAAATGGTGTAACCAGCAACTTCAGCGACCGCGCCACCAACACCGTACAAATGTGGCCGGGACGTGCCACAAAACCATATAAAGGACTGAAAACCAACAGACAACTGAATTTTACCGAAAAGGAAATTGATAATCTGAAGGAAAATGTGAAGGAAAGTGACGAAGAAACCGGGATTATTGAGAAATCGGTAACTGTTACCTACAAAACAGAATTTGGCAACTATGAACTAAAAGGGGTAGATCCAAGCTATGCAAAAATTATTAACCTGAAATTTATTCCCGGCGATGGGCGGTTTATCAACTCGCTCGACGTGCAGAATAACAGCAAGGTTATTGTCATCGATAAAAAAGTGGAAGAAAACCTTTTCAAAGGGAAACCGGCCCTGGGTGAATATGTAAAAGTGGGGTCGGTCATGTTCAGGGTAATCGGCATCAATTCTAAAAAGGAACAATTCGCTGGTACACAGGTATATATACCATTTAATACCGCACAGAGAATTTACAACCCGGATAAAAAGTTCTGGTCTATTGCCTTCACTACCAAAGGTCTGGAAACCAAACAGGCTAACGAGGATTTTGATGAAAATCTGAAGAAAACCATGTCGCAAACTATGTTTTTTGATCCCAAAGACGAACAGGCACTGTGGATACGTAATGCCCAGCGCGACTATATCGAAACCATGAATATCTTCAACGGTATCAACATCTTCGTAAGTATCATTGGAATTTTTACGCTCATTGCCGGAATTGTTGGAGTTAGCAATATCATGCTGGTGTCTGTAAAAGAAAGAACACGGGAAATAGGCATACGTAAGGCTATTGGCGCTCCGCCGGCTACCATTCTGATTTCCATTGTCATAGAAGCTGTACTAATTACTGCGCTTTTCGGATATATCGGGATGATGATGGGTATAGGACTGACAGAAATAGTCAACTTTGTAATGGAAAAAGGGGCATCAAAGAACACATCCGACATGCAAATGACTGTTTTCAAAAATCCTACTGTTCAGCTAAGCTATGTGTTCTTTTCAACAACGATTATAATTATTGCCGGTGTCATTGCCGGATATATGCCGGCGAGGCGTGCCACAAGAATTAAACCGATTGAGGCCATGCGGGAAGAATAAATAATGCCTCTTAGGTTCCAACTCAAAGCGTGGGGGAAACTTCAAAAGAGCATAACAACAGAATAGAATAAAAATGAATACAACTAATAATAATAATACGATGGATAATGACCAACACGCTAAAACGTCTCGTTCGGGCAGTTGGGGAGCAGGCTTATTCGACCTGGATCGCTGGCAGGAAATCTGGCAAACCATAACCCATAACAAGTCCAGGAGTGTGCTCACCGCTTTTGGCGTATTCTGGGGCATGTTTATGCTGGTGGCTATGGTAGGAGCCGGTCAGGCGCTTAAAAACGGCATGATGTCGGGCATCGAAGGTTTCGCTACCAACTCCTGCTTTGTAAGCAACGAATTAACATCAGAACCCTACAAGGGGTTCAAAAAAGGTAGAAGCTGGTTTATTGAAAATGCCGATATTCCCTTACTCGAAAATAATGTTCCCGAGATTCAATATGTATCTCCCGTGCTTTTTGGAGGCCGGAGCGATGATAAAAATGTAATACGTGGTGAGAAATCTGGTTCATTCAATTCAAAAGGGGTTTATCCCAACTATAACCTGATTGACAATAACAAACTTAGTTACGGGCGGTTTATCAATGACATCGACATTGAAGGAAAAAGAAAGGTATGTGTTATCGGTGAGCGTGTTTACGAAACACTTTTCAATAAGGGAGAAGATCCTGTGGGTAAAAATATTCAGCTGAACGGCATATATTTTCAGGTAATCGGTGTTACCCGCAAAACAACCAATATCAATATCGGTGGTAATGCCGAAGAAACCATTATTTTACCATTCTCAACCATGCAGCAGGCATTTAATCAGGGGAAAAGAGTTCATTTTCTGGCGATTACTGCTGATAAAAACATCAAGGTTAGTGTGGTGGAAAAAAGGGTAAAAGAGGAGCTTAAAAAAATACACAATATCGCTCCTACAGACGAAACAGCTGTGTGGTCGATGAACCTGGAAGATATGTTTACTTCGTTTCTTTATCTCGGTATCGGGATTGGCATTCTGATTTGGGTCGTCGGACTCGGCACACTAATGGCAGGAGGTATTGGTGTGAGCAATATCATGCTGGTAACCGTACGCGAACGCACCAAGGAAATAGGAATAAAACGTGCACTTGGAGCTACCCCCCGAAATATTATCACTCAAATCATGACCGAAAGTGTTGTTCTCACACTTATGGCCGGAGTAGCGGGTATCATGCTGGGAGTGGGTCTTCTGCGCGTAGTTGGAATCTTGCTTCAAAACTCGGATGCATTCTTCAAAGATCCTCAAATCAGCTTTCCCGTGGCAATCGGTGCATTGTTTATCCTGGTGATTATCGGGTTGTTTGCAGGTTATCTTCCTGCGCGACGGGCAATGCAAATCAAAGCCATTGAGGCAATCAGAGAAGAAAACTAATTGATCAAACATAATTTTCTTAAACTAAACTTGAAATAAATTTTACCCCGATAAAAGGGATCAGTTCTCCCTGCAAATCGAAAAAAAATACATAACAATTTAAATACAAATTATTTACAAATGAAAAAAATTTTAAAAATAGCGCTTTGGTCGCTGTTAGGCATAGCAGTACTTGCTACATTCTATTATTTGTACAAAAAATCACAACCCAAGATTATCAAATACCAGATTGAACAGGTAAAATCGGGTACAGTAGAAAAAAGAACAGTTGCTACCGGTAAAGTGGAGCCACGAAACGAAATTCTGATTAAACCTCAGATGTCGGGTATTATTTCGGCCGTGTACAAACAGGCTGGCGATAATGTCACTGCAGGTGATGTAATAGCCAAGATTAAGGTGATTCCGGATATGGTCAATCTCAGTTCAGCCGAATCACGCGTATCACGTGCAAAAATTTCCTTCGATCAGTCGAAAACAAATTTTAACCGGGATCGTGAACTGTTTGAAAACAAAGTAATCTCGAAGGAAGAATTTGAAAAAACCCAGCTTCAGTACAACAACGACAAGGAAGAGCTGAAAGCTGCACAGGATAATCTTAGCCTCGTTCGTGACGGTATTTCGAGCAGCACCTCGGCTTACAGCAACACGCTGGTGCGTTCGACAGTAACCGGCACCATCCTTGATGTTCCCGTTAAAGTAGGTAATTCCGTTATTCAGTCCAATAACTTCAACGACGGAACTACCATTGCCACCGTTGCCAATATGAACGATATGCTTTTTGTCGGCAAACTGGATGAAACTGAAGTGGGACGTGTACACGTGGGAATGCCTATGAACATTACCATTGGTGCATTACAGGATCATAAACTTTCGGCTAAACTCGAATACATTTCACCGAAAGGAACCGAAGACAACGGTGCTATCATGTTCGAGATGAAAGCAGCCGTAAGTGTACCTTCTGACCTATTTATCAGAGCGGGATACAGTGCCAATGCAGAAATTCTGCTCGACGAAGCCAAAGATGTACTGACTATCCCCGAAAGTTGCATAGAATTCAGCGGTGACACTGCTTTTGTTTATGTCCTGAAGAAAACCGAACCACAGGAATTCACTAAAAAACAGGTAAAACTTGGTTTGTCGGACGGTGTAAATATCGAAATAAAAGGCGGATTGAAAGTCAAGGAAAAAATCCGTGGCGCAGAAATTATTGAAAAGAAAAAAGATAAACCGCAACCGTAACACACAATGAAAGCAAAATATTTGATAATAGCCAGCTTACTGCTGGCAGCTGCTCAACTTCCCGCCCAGCGTATCTGGACACTGGAACAATGCATTGACACGGCGCTGTCCAACAACCGCAACATCAAGCAACAACAACTTAGTTACAAATCGAAAGAAATTTCTTATTCGCAGGCAAAGGCAAATATACTTCCAAACCTGAATGCATCAGCAGGACAGAATTTTAACTTCGGTCGTTCACTCGGAGCCGATAATACATATATCAGCTCCAATTCGGCAACTTCGTCGTTTGGCATATCATCCGATCTGACTTTGTTTGATGGCTTGAAAATGAAATACAACATCGATGCTAAAAAGGCGGAACTGCTTGCTGCCGGTGCCGACTGGCAAAAAGTTGAAAAAGACATTATTCTAAACGTCTCTACAGTTTTTCTGCAAGTACTTCAGAATAAGGAACTGCTCAAAAATGCTGAAAGTCAGCTCGAACTGACAAGAAACAACCTGATACAGCGAAAAGAACTTATAAAAATGGGCAAACTAGCAGAAGGTGAGATCTATGAACTACAGGCACAGGAAGCCAAAGAAGAACTTCAGCGTGTACAGGCTGAAAACAACCTTCAGATATCCAAACTCGACCTGTCGCAGGTAATGGATCTTGAGGACTTCCAGAATCTCGATGTAATGGTACCTGCAAATCTGATGGAAAATGAACTTGCATTGCTTTCTGCTGAAGAAGTGTATAACAGTGCTCTGCTCACCCGTCCCGAACTGAAAGCAGCACAATACCGTCTGCAAAGCAGCGAGAAAAACATTGCCATTGCCAAAGCAGATTATTTACCATCGCTGGGTTTTGGAGCACAGGTTGGAACCGGGTATTATAACATGAGCCGGCTACCGGCTAACGAATCGTTTAATGATCAGATATCGAACAACCTGAGCACCGCTTTGGGCTTCAGATTATCGATACCCATTTTCAACCGGTTTGAAGTAAAAAACCGGGTAAAAAGTGCAAAAATTGAAGTAGAAAACACAAAAATTGAAATCGAGAAAACAAAAATTGAACTCAGGAAAACAATTCAGCAAGCTTACTATAATGCTATTGCTGCCAAAAACCGTTGGGAATCGAGCCAGAAGTCTGTCAGGGCAAACGAAGAGGCCTATCGTTTTGCCAGCCAGAAATTTGAATCAGGAAGAGCCAATCAGTATGAGGTAAATATTGCAAAAAATAATCTGGCACAATCATTATCTGAACAAACTCAGGCTAAGTACGAATATGTTTTCAGAATGAAACTACTGGAACTGATGAGATAAATTTTCAGATAATTTTTCCGGATTGCAGACCTAAAATCTTTATTAACATCTGATTAAATAAAACTTATGAATGCAGATAACGTAAAATCACAAATGCGAAAAGGGTATCTTGAATATTGCATTTTGCTTATTCTGAAAAAGAAACCTGCGTACGCCTCGGATATCATTACCGAGCTGAAGAATGTGAAGTTGATCGTGGTTGAAGGAACCTTGTATCCTCTGCTTACCCGGCTCAAAAACAGCGAATTGCTCGACTACCGCTGGGAAGAATCAACTCAGGGACCGCCGCGGAAATACTATGAAATGACCCGAAAAGGGGAAGAATTTCTGCAGGAACTCGAAAACTCGTGGAAAGAGATTAACGATGTAATATTTAAAATCAAGGAAAGTATTTAAATAATTTTCAACAAAATAAAGACATGAAAAAGACATTAACAATCAATTTGAATAATACAGTTTTTCATATTGACGATGATGCATATGAATTATTGCAGTCTTACCTGGCAGAGGTAGGTGTACATTTCAAATCGGAAGCGGAGAAAGCTGACATTATGAATGACATCGAAGCCCGGATAGCCGAACTTTTTACGGAGAAAATGCAAAAGAACAAGAATGTAATTACCGTTGAAGATGTAGGTGAAATCATAGAGGTAATGGGTAAACCCAGCCAGTTTGTTGACGAAGAAACAGATGAGGAAAATCCTCAGCCCGAGCCCAAAAAAGCAGCCGGAAAATCGAAGAAATTTTACCGCGATACCGAGCATCAGCTTCTGGGTGGCGTAGGTGCAGGACTTGCAGCCTATTTCAATATGGACATTACGCTGGTAAGGGTAATACTGATTATTTTGCTTATTCTCACATCGGGGTATCTTATTCCTGTATATCTGCTGGCGTGGTTGATAGCGCCAAAGGCCGAAACCACAGCCCAGAAACTTGAAATGCGTGGTGAAGATGTAAATATCGAAACCATTAAAAATAAAATGAACGATGCTAAAAACTATCTCGAAAGTAATGAATTCAAAGAATCTGCTACCTCGGTAGGACAACGTTTCTTCGAAATATTCAAGGCAATTTTCAAGGTAATTTTTGCCATCATCGGCTCCATACTTGCTGTTGTAGGAGTTTTACTGGCTGCCGTACTTATTTTCGGATTAATCGTCATGCTGTTTGAACCGGATGCGATAACAAGTATCTACCCCGAATTCTTTACCAGTCTTGGTGGTGTAACTCCGGAAAAAATAATACTGATGGTCGTTGGACTGTTGCTTATCATCGGATGCCCGGTTTTCGCGCTCATCAGTTGGGGGATAAAGGCAACTTCGAAAGAGCAGCCTAAATCTTATACAGCTATTTGGGTTTCATTGGTATTGTGGCTCGCCGGTATTTTTATGTTCCTGAGCGTTGGTACCGAAACAGTCAGAATACTCAAGGAGAACAACTGGTTAACCTATCACAATGGCACATTTGTTTTGGATAATGAACAGAACTTCGTTACTGATAGCCGTAATGTTGCCGATTTTCAATCCATTGAAGCATCGGGTGCTGTACAAATTGAATTAAGTCAGCAAGAAAACCAGGAAATTACCGTTAATTCACTGAAAGAATATATTCCAAACATTAAAACTGAGGTTGTTGACGGAGTACTGAAAGTTTATTCGACCGACAATTTAATAAAACCCCGTATCAAAGTAAGGGTGGGAATTGACACCATCACCTCAATCAATGCCAGAGGCGCTTCCAATATTGAATTTATCACTCCCTTTACGGTTAAAAAACTGAATTTAACCTTACAGGGTGCCAGTAAAGCCGATATGGATTTTACTTCGGCACAAAATTTGATATTCAGTCTGGAGGGTGCAAGCAGAATGGATTTGAAAGGTTATGCTGACACTTTACTAATTGATGGCGCAGGCGCGACAAATGTTGACGCGGAGGATTTGAAAACAAAAGTAGCTGACATTGAAGTAAACGGTGCGAGTAAAGCAAGCGTATTTGCTACGGAAACATTCAGCGGTAAAGCCTACGGAGCAAGCAGAATTGTGTGCAAAGGTAATCCCCGCCAGAGAACCAACGATACGAATACAGCTTCAAAAATTTCTTATGAATAATACAAAATAATTAAAACATGAAAAAGTTTCTTTTTATCCTGAGTCTTATTATTGGTTTTGGGGTTCAGTCATTTGGTCAGAAAAACAATAGTAAAGACGAAAAAACCGACTATGAAATCATTACCGAGAACAGGAATTTACCTGAGTTTGAGAACTTAAACATTAATGGTCGTTTTAAGGTTGTTGTGAATCAAAAGTCATCACAAACTGTTGATGTAATAGCCCCCAATAAGTATCTCGCGTATGTGGAAACTGTTGTGGAAAAAAATACGCTGACAATAAAAATGAAAGAACCCAAAAAAGAGGAGGATAAAAACTTATTTGACCGGCTGAAAACCAAATACAACGATTACCTGATCCGTCAACCGATTGAAATTCATATTAGTGTAAATAACCTGAAGCAAATTGTGCTCGACGGAGCTTCTGTTATCGAAACCGAATCCGAATTTGAAGGTAAAGAACTATATGTCAATCTTTCCGGAGCATCGAAAGGCATCCTGCAATATACGCTGAGCGATTTGTCAGTGGTATTAAGCGGAGCGGCAAAGCTGGAAATGAAAGGTCTTACCGATAATTTTCAACTGGATGGAAGTGGCGCTTCGTCATACGAAGGTAATGGCCTGAAGTCAAGAAATGTATCGGTGATGATGAGCGGAGCAAGCAAAGCTGAAGTTTTTGCAACAGACAGTTTTGATGGCAAACTTACAGGAGCAAGCACAGTCATCTGTTCAGGCAATCCGAAAAACGTACGTCAGAATTCTTCAAGAGCGTCTAAAATAGTTATTAAATAATACTCTTTGCTTTTTAAAATTAAATTTGATGAAGAAACGCCGTTCAGACAAGTACTGACGGCGTTTCTTTTATTTATGCAAGATTAGATACTGTTTATTCCCAATCGGAAGTTGGTCTGCAGGTGCAAACCAGATTACGGTCACCGAAGGCATTGTCAACACGGGCTACATTAATCCAGAACTTATTTTCGGCCACCCAGCCGGCAGGGTAAGCTGCCTTGGCACGAGTGTAAGGATGCTCCCATTTTTCGCCTACAATTTCATATTCGGGATGAGGCGCATTCATCAGTACATTGTCTGTTTTATCCGCTATGCCTTCTTCTATTTCCTTGATTTCAGCATAGATTTTCAGCATGGCATCGGTGAATTTTTCGAGTTCTGCCAGCGACTCACTTTCAGTTGGCTCTATCATCAGTGTGCCATGTACGGGGAAAGAAAGTGTCGGCGCATGATATCCGTAATCCATCAGACGTTTGGCAATATCCGTTTCAGTAACACCGGAAGTGGCTTTGAAATTACGACATTCCAGAATTAGCTCATGCCCTACCCTTCCGGATTCACCGGTGTACAGTACTCCATAGCTATCCTTCAGGCATGCTGCCAGGTAGTTTGCATTGAGAATAGCGGTTTTAGTTGATTTTTCCAGACCTGCTTCACCAAGCATGCGAATGTAGCCATAGGTTATTGCCAACACTCCGGCACTGCCGTAAGGAGCAGCCGAGACTGTATTCTTTCCGAATTTTTTATCCGGTAAAAATCCTGACAGCTGTTTTGTGGTACAGATTGGTCCCACACCCGGACCACCACCTCCGTGAGGTATGGCAAAAGTCTTATGTAAATTAAGATGGCAAACATCAGCGCCTATTGTGCCGGGATTGGTCAGTCCAACCTGAGCATTCATATTGGCTCCATCCATGTAAACAAGTCCTCCGAATTTGTGAATTGTTGCGCACATATCTTTAATGCTTGCTTCGAAAATTCCATGGGTTGAAGGATAGGTAATCATACAACCTGCCAGATCCTGAGCATGTGCAGCAGCTTTTTCATTCCAGTCGGCAATATCCACATTTCCTTTTTCGTCGCACTTCACAACTACTATTTCGTATCCGCACTGATGAGCACTGGCAGGATTGGTACCATGTGCTGATGCAGGAATAAGCAGTACATTGCGTTTATCTTCGCCTTTTGAGAGTAAATATGATTTGATAACCAGCAAACCGGAAAATTCTCCGGCAGCACCCGAGTTAGGCTGAAGACTGCATGCGTCAAATCCGGTGATTTTTGACAGGTATTCTTCCAGATTTGCTATCAGTTGAGCATATCCTTCGGTTTGGTCAGCAGGAGCAAGCGGATGAATACCGCTGAATTCCGGTCGGCTCAACGGGAGCATTTCGGTTGCCGCATTGAGTTTCATGGTACACGAACCCAGTGAAATCATGGAATGAGTGAGAGAAATATCACGTCGTTCAAGTTTCTTTATATAACGCATCATATCGGTTTCGGTATGATACTTATTGAATACTTCATGAGTAAGGAATTCCGATTTGCGTTCCAGATTTTCATCGAACGATTTCAATCCGGTAACATCTTCTGCTTCGGCATAAACAGGAGTATTTCCGGCAGCTGTTGCAAATATCTCTATCAGCGTATTAACGTCTTCCAGCTCGGTTGTTTCGTCCAGGCTAAGACCAATTTCTCCTGTTTCGTAATAGTTGAAATTGACTTCATAATCCAATGCAAGCGATTTAAAATCATCTCTGCTGATATTTTCAGGCAATGTAATTTTCAGTGTATCAAAGAAATTTTCATTTTCCTGTGTATAACCATAAACACCAAGCATTTCGTTGAGATATGTGGCCATGGAATGGATGCGCTGCGCTATTTCCCGAATTCCATCCGCACCGTGATAAACCGTATAAAATCCGGCCATCGAAGCCAGTAAAGCCTGTGCAGTACAAATATTCGATGTGGCCTTTTCTCGTTTAATATGTTGTTCACGAGTTTGTAAAGCCATTCGGAGCGCATATTTTCCGTTTGCATCTTTGCTGATACCAATGATACGTCCCGGCATATCCCGTTTGTATTCCTCTTTGGTAGCAAAATAGGCAGCTGAAGGGCCACCGTAAAACATTGGAATTCCCCAGCGTTGTGTCGAGCCAAAGACGATATCTGCCCCCCACTCTCCCGGAGGTGTGAGTAACGCCAGACTTAGAATATCAGCAGCAACAGCAACAATACAATTGTGCGTATGAGCATCCGTTACGAGTTCGGTATAATTTTCGATACTTCCATTTGCGTTGGGATACTGAATGATTGCGCCAAAATGCCGGTCGGTGAATTTTACAGTACTATAATCACCTACCTGCAATTGAATTCCCTGAACAAATGAACGTGTACGAATAACTGCAAGTGTTTGCGGAAATACATTTTCATCTACAAAAAGAACATTTGCACCGGCTTTCACCTTATCGCGGCTGCGCAGATTGTAGGCCATGGTGGCAGCTTCGGCGGCAGCAGTAGCTTCGTCAAGTAGAGAAGCATTTGCAAGAGGAAGTCCCGTGAAATCTGTTACAGCTGTCTGGAAGTTAAGCAGGGCTTCCAGTCGTCCCTGAGATATCTCGGCTTGATAAGGAGTATAGGAAGTGTACCACGAAGGATTTTCAAAAACATTTCGCTGGATAACTGCGGGTGTA
>Ga0209099_1002829_pt1 | contig 14767 bp, 13 predicted proteins | sample AD_JPNHW2_MetaG_FD_184430 | JGI IMG/M metagenome (GOLD analysis project Ga0209099, IMG submission 184430) | Active sludge microbial communities of municipal wastewater-treating anaerobic digesters from Japan - AD_JPNHW2_MetaG (SPAdes) (version 2) | ecosystem: Engineered > Bioreactor > Anaerobic...
TTGGGAAATTAATCATATGCTAAAGTCACTCACAACAAATGTAATGCGAAATTTTGTCACAAAAGAATTGAATAAAAAAGCAATAAGAGTTTGAATCGATAAAATATTACGTATGACCATTCGTTTTATTCGCGATTAAACTTTCGGAGGGAGAAATTGTCAAAACAATACCTGACCAGAAGTTTAGTGCCGGAATATTCGGCCGGTCACTTAAATAATCTGATTAACAATAAACCTAAACAACTCTATGAAAACCAGTAACCTGATCAAACTCTCAGCCATGTTTCTGGCAGTGGTAGCCATAACCATTTCCGGATGTAAGAAAGATGATCCTAAAGATGAAACTGTTGATACTACCTCGTTGCAGCAACTTGCGACCGACCAGGAAAATGTGGAAACATCAATGGATGAGGCCACCCGCGATATTGATGCCGTATTTTCGGCAGGATTGAAAAGTTCGGATTTCAATCACGGGATGCCATGCAATGTCACCATTGATTCGGCAGCCATTGCCAACGATTCGCTCACTATTTACCTGGTATATGACGGTTTAAATTGCAAGGGAAACCTTAATCGCACAGGCCGCCTTGAAGTAACCAGGCGCATTGGTGAACGCTGGGGTGAACCCGGAAGTTCTGTATCTGTAAAATTCAGGGATTTGACCTTAACCCGTGTCTCTACCGGTAAATCAATTACATTGAACGGTAGTAAATTGTTCAGGAATGTAAAAGGCGGGTTTGTTTTCCGTGTAGGTACATTGCAGGATTCAGCCGTATTTGAAACCACAGCCACTTTGCAGGCAAAGTTTGACGACGGTAGTGTGAGGAACTGGAATGTTGCCCGAAGAACAACCTTCACAGGAACAGAGAATGCTCTGCAACTTGCCATTGAAGGTTTTGGCAGCAGCGGCTCATACACCAACCTGGTGATGTGGGGCACCAACCGTGAATCAAGCGAGTTCTATACAAGTATTACCACTCCTGAAATACATAAGGATGCATGCACCTGGGACCCATGCTCTGGGGTTAAAGTTCATACACTACCGGCAAATTCAACCGTAGTGACAATAACCTTCGGGTATAACGATAACAACGAACCAATCACCGGCGATGAATGCCCGACCCGCTACAGGATCGACTGGACAAAAAACGGACAGTCAGGAACCATCTATCAGCCGTTACCTTAAAACTCGTTTTATTTAAAAATTTAAACAGGCAGCTGTATATAGCAACTGCCTGTTTTTTTATGGTTTCTCACTGGTTCAATCAGGAAGATGCCTGCTGAGGATAGAGTCAACCGTATCATTGAATGCTGTGAACGAAGTTGGTTGTTGCCTGTGAAGATAAAATAATAGCAACCCGGTGATGGCAAGTTTAAGATCGGATTTCAGGATATCTGTTTCGGAACTGGTTAATATCTGATTTTCTTCACAGTACAAGAACTCCTTCTCACACAAACGGTCGGGGAAAGTATAGATAAGTTCGGATGTGGGTTGTTTCCCGCCAATTGAATTCATTTGTTCAAGGAAGAATAACTCAAAAATACCCGGGTATTGCACAAAAAAGCTGATATAGGCTTTGTATATGGCTTTGATTTTTGCCTTGCCGGAGACCAGGGTTGCTGTCTGACTTTCAATATATTGTTCACACTCTTCCTGGAATCCCCTGACGCAAATGAAAACCAGGTCCTTGATGTCCTTAAAATAATTATACAACGTGGCGTATGAATATCCGGCGCGTTCACTCACGGCTCTGACATTCACACCTTTAAGTCCTTCGCTTTTCAGAATTTCACGCGTGGCATCAATAAAGTAAGTTCTTATCCGTTGTTCCTGGATTTCTTTTCTGCTCATTTTAATTGCATTGAAAATTAACAATGCAAAAGTAATATATAAACGTTTATAAAATTAACAATGTTAATTATTTTAATAAAACAGTTTCTTTTTAGTGCCTTGTTTGTGCAGAACGATATTAGCGTTTTCAACTGTGATCATACATCCGTATGGCAATTTCTCAAACCAGGGGAGTATCTTCTCAGTGAATTTGTCAATTTTCTCAGCTTCGTCAACGATTTCGATGACCAGTGGCAGTTTTTCGGTGATTTCCCAAAACCGGGCAGAGTGTATCCTGCTGCTCGATCCGTAGCCCATCACGCCTTTCAGAACGGTGGCCCCGGCAAGCCCGTATCTTTTTGCGGCAAACACAATTGTTTCCGATAGTGATGTATGCCTGAATTTGTCAGTATTACTGATAAAAATCCGCAACAGCTTTGCTTCGCCAGTGATTAACATAATCAGATCATTTTAATGATGAGGTTACCAAGATACGTTGCCAGGATTCCCAGGAAAACGCTGAGAGCAGTGTATATGGCAAACTGGAAAATATTGCCGTCGCGCAGCAACGCCAGGTTTTCGTTGGCAAAGGTTGAAAATGTAGTGAAACCACCGCAGAAACCCACAGTGAGGAACATTCTCAGGCCGGTATCGGCAATATTCCCCCGTTCCGAAAGGCCGAAAATCAACCCGATAAGAAAACAACCGGCAATATTTACAACAAAAGTTCCTAAAGGGAAGGCTGTGAGGATGCTGTTTTGCACAAACCGTGACAATAGAAATCGCGAAACTCCGCCTATGAAGCTTCCGGTTCCGATCAATAGGAGAATTCTGGTCATGCTGCAGGAAGGAAATATACGGGAAGTACTTCGCGGGTGCTGATCAGGACAGCAATCTGCGTATTGCTTCCATATTATGTTCGTTGTAAATGTTCTTACCCTCAGGCGTATACATGAATTCGATACGGTTGCTGTAATGGTTGGTGATTTTCCCACGTACCATTTTCATCGTCGAATTCATCATATGGTTATCTTCTGTAAATGCTTCGTTCAGCACTCCGATTGCTGCTGGCAACCACCGCTGCGGGAACATATTTTCAAACTGCCCCCTGGTGCGGTAATGCTGAAGTTCGCGGTCAAGCTTATTCAGTGCCAGTTTGACGCCTTCCTCGGTTGAAGCATCAATATTCTTGTGTTTCAGGTAACCTTTGATGGTTTCTTTGTTCGGTACAATCAGGCAAATCGTGTAAGGATCCTGGTTGTTATGCAGCATGCACTGATCAATAAACTTTGACTGGGCAACGAATGCCTCTTCCATGCCTTCGGGGCTGTATTTTTCACCGTCATCGGCTATCAGCAGGCTCTTGAATCGCCCAAGCACGTAAAGAAAGCCATCATTGTCCATGTATCCCAGGTCACCGGTGTGCAACCAGCCATCGCGGATTGTTTCAGCAGTAGCTTCTTCATTTTTCCAGTAACCAAGCATCACATTTTCACCCCTGATCACTATTTCGCCTTTCTCGCCCACAGGTAATGAATTGCCTTTGTCGTCGCAGATTTTAAGATCCATATATTTTACAAGGTAACCCGAAGAACCAAGCTTATGTTTTGTTTTGGAGTTTGACGAAATGACCGGTGACGCTTCCGTAAGTCCGTATCCCTGGTACATGGGTATGCCGATCGCATAGAAAAACCGCTGTAACTCAATGTCGAGCAATGCACCTCCGCCTACAAAGTATTCAAGTCTGCTGCCAAAACCTTCGCGAATCTTGCTGAAAAGTATTTTATCATAGAGCCAGATCAATGGTTTATAAAGCTTTGTGAGGCCTTTGCCTTTTACAAAACCGTTGCCGTTGTATTTATAGGAGATTTTCAGTGCATGATTGAAAAGCGACTGTATAAGTTTACCTTTCTCACGGATATTTTTTTCAATATTCTTACGGAAATTCGAAGCCAGCGAGGGAACACTCATCAGCAGGTGCGGCTTAATTTCCTTGATATTTACAGGGATATTTTTGAGTGTATCAAGCCCTGATTTCCCTCCGTAAACAGCTGCCAGAGAAGCCCCCATTCCCATGAAACAATAAATGCCGCATGTATGAGCAAATGCATGATCCCAGGGCAAAATCAGCAATGTGACATAATGCGGAGGAATATCCATCAGCGTGTATGCCTGATTCACATTGGTTATATAGTTATTGTGCGAGAGCACTATTCCTTTAGGATCGGCGGTGGTTCCTGAGGTATAACAGATATTTGCCGGGTCGTCAGGCTTAACCGAGTTCCATGTCGTGTGAAATGCTTCGCGTTTGGTTTCCAGGTATTTATCACCCAGTTCTTTAACTGCATTAAAATCAATTTCCCTGTCAGTATCCTGGGCTCCACCGTCAAGCAGTATGAGTTTCTCGAGGTTTGGAAGTTCAGGCCATGCCTTTCTTAGTTTTTCAGCCTGCCTGGCTGATGCGATTGCAAAGCGGGCGCCCGAATGGCCAACCCTGTAACGGATTTCTGAAACTTCGGTCAATTTGATGGATAAAGGCACATTGATTGCGCCCGTATAGAGAATTCCTAATTCACTGATTACCCAATCGTTGCGGCCTTCAGAGATCAAGGTCAGCCTGTCACCATGCTTTATCCCCAGTGCCAGCAATCCTGCAGCAAACCGGTGAACTTCGTTACGCACATCGGTATATGTGGTTTCTCCGTACGTGCCATCGGTTTTTTCACGCAAGTATGTATTGTGCGGATATTTGTTAACACTTTCTTCAAAAAACCGCGGAATGGATTGACTCATTTGACGTAGGATTTAGTGAATTTGGCAATGGCTAAACTAAAAGATTATCACGGTTTTGTATTCAGCATTGTGTCTGAAGGGTGTATTTTCACACCTGGCTGAATCAGCCGGGCTGTGGCTATCATAGCACCGGCAATGGCTTCTGCTTTTATCGGGCGGTATTTTTTCAATGGCCCCACAAAAAGAAACGCGAGGCTACCGGCAAATTTCTGTGCCAAATATTCACCGAAACGAAATTCGCTCCGTTTGCCCAGGATAAGGGATGGCCTGAATATGTGCTTTTCTTTAATGAGTAATCGGGAGATGGCAAACTCCATTTCTCCTTTTACCCTGTTGTAGAAAATCCGTGACCTGGCATTGGCGCCCATTGCACTAACCACAAGAAATCTTACTGCCCCGATTGAAGTGGCATAACCGGCCATGTTCACTACATAATCGTGGTCCACTTTGTAGAAAGCAGCCTGGGAACCTGCCTTTTTTATTGTAGTTCCGAGTGCACAATATACGTCATCGGCTCGCTGTGGCAGTTCAGATGGATTTAACCGTTCAAAATCAACGATAAACTGTTGAATTTTAACATGTTGAATTTCAAGGGATTTCCGGGAAAAAAGAATAACTTTTTCGTACAGATCATCTTTCAGAAGCTGATCAACAAGATGGCCCCCCACCAACCCTGTTGCACCGGCAACTATTGCGGTTCGCTGCTCCATTTTTGAGTGACTGGAATATGAAGAATTTAATTCAGACAAATATAACCCTGTTTTTTTAAAATCCCAGTTAAATCAGTGAATAGAATAGAGAAAGTAAACATATTTGATGTAAGGGTTTAAATATCAATAAATCAACAGTTAATTATGCATACAGGTAAGGGCAGACCAAAACGTAATACGCGTCGTTAAATTTGGTACCTTTGATTAATCAGACCAAACCCTTATGCCAATTATCAATTCAGTGATTTCGTGGTTTATACGTAAGCGTATTCACCAGATTGAATTATTCATGAAATATCCTCACGAAGTGCAGGCCGAATGGTTCGAACGACTTATTTATGAGGCCAGGGACACTGAATGGGGGAAAAAGTATGATTACAGGAATATTGAAACTGCCGGGGATTTTAAAAGAAACGTACCGGTAAACGATTATAACAGTTTGAAGCCATACATCGACCGGCTGCGGCAGGGTGAACAAAATGTTTTGTGGCCTTCGGAGGTGAAATGGTTTGCAAAAAGCAGCGGGACAACCAGTGACAAAAGCAAGTTTATACCCGTGACGGAAGAAGCACTCGATACCTGTCACTTCAAAGGGGGGAAGGACCTGCTGTCAATGTATTGTAACAACAATCCGAATACACGCATCTTCAGCGGAAAGTGGCTGGCGCTTGGCGGCAACCTTACCACCGACAACATTGAAGCCGAGACTTATCATGGCGACGTATCGGCCATTATTATGGAAAACCTGCCATCATGGGTTCAGCTTATCCGCACTCCCGACCTCAATATTGCGCTGATGAGCGAATGGGAATCCAAGATTGAACGAATTGCCTCTGTTACAAGGTTTGAAGATGTGGTGAATATCACCGGTGTGCCTTCATGGCTGCTGGTTTTGCTCAGGAGGGTGCTTGAGATGAGCAGCAAGTCAAATGTTGCGGAAATATGGCCGAACCTGGAACTATTTGTGCATGGCGGGGTAAGTTTTGTGCCGTATCGTGAGCAATATCGCCGGATATGTCCGCCCGAAATGCACTACCTCGAAACATACAATGCCAGTGAAGGATTTTTCGGTATCCAGGACAGGCTCGGATCTGATGATATGCTGCTTATGCTCGATTACGGCATTTACTACGAATTCATCCCGTCATCTGAAATCGGGAAAAGCAACCCCGCCACTATTACTCTCAGCCAGGTGGAAACAGGTGTGAATTATGCCCTGGTCATCAGCACCAATGCCGGGCTTTGGCGATATGCCATCGGCGATACGGTAATGTTTACCTCAACAGATCCTTACCGGTTTCGCATTACCGGGCGTACCAGGAACTTCATCAATGCTTTTGGAGAAGAACTGATCATTGATAATGCTGAAAAAGCACTGGCAATTGCCTGCGAAAAATCTTCAGCCCTTGTTAACGAATATACCGCAGCTCCTGTGTATTTCGGTGAAAACCAGCAGGGTGCCCATGAATGGCTTATCGAATTTGAGACGCCTCCTGAAAACATTGAATACTTTGTCGAATTGTTTGATAATGCTCTCAAATCACTCAATTCTGACTATGAAGCAAAGCGTTATCACAATATGATACTTAAAATGCCTGTGGTGCATGCGGTACCCAAAGGCACTTTTTTCAACTGGCTGCGTGAAAAGGGAAAGCTGGGAGGGCAAAACAAGGTGCCTCGTCTTTCGAACGACAGGAAATATGTGGAAGAACTGCTCGATTTGATTTCAAAAAATAAATAATTGCGATACATTTGCTAAGTAAATCCATGTGGGCATCACTATCGTTTGTTCTTCAAGATTTTCAGCCAATAACCAGGTAATTACTTTAATTTCAGAAGATTAATTATGCATATCGCTATCGCAGGAAACATCGGTTCAGGTAAAACCACCCTTACAGGCCTTTTATCAAAACATTTCGGGTGGCAGCCCAATTATGAAGATGTGGATACCAATCCATACCTGAGCAGTTTTTATGAAGATATGCAGCGATGGTCGTTCAATCTGCAGATTTATTTCCTCAACAGCCGTTTCAGGCAGATTGTTGAAATACGGCGCAGTGGCAAGAATGTGATTCAGGATCGCACTATTTATGAGGACGCCAACATATTTGCGCCCAACCTTCACTCCATGAACCTGATGACAACACGCGATTTTGACAATTACAAATCGTTGTTTGAACTGATGGCTTCGCTCATACAGCCGCCCGACCTGCTTATTTACCTGAGGGCTGAAGTTCCCACTTTGGTGAGAAATATTCAGAAACGGGGTCGCGAATATGAAGCTTCTATTCGACTGGATTACCTCAACAGCCTTAACGAACGTTACGAAAACTGGATCGACGGCTATACGTATGGTAAATTACTGGTTTTTGACGTCGATAACCTCGATTTTACCAACAACCGCGAAGATCTTGGACTGGTGATTGAAAAAATTCAAGCCGAGTTGCACGGGTTGTTCTGATCCAATTTACACTTAAAGTATATAAGTTCCTATCCCTTAACACCTTAGAGTGTCTGCCGGCACCTGCTGAAACATGGCTCAGCCGTTGTCATGCAAGTGGCTAACCATTAATTAATCCATCCTATGGCTGCAGTTCTGAGTTTTATATTAGGCCGAAGGATGCTCTTAATCCTGTTGTCTATCGCTGCGTTATTATTTATTGTTAGTCTGTGGCATCGTTACCCTTATATTGATGACTGCTGGTTTGGTGAACAGGCTTATTGGCTGTCAAAAGACGGAATAGTAAAAACTGCCTCTATTCATGCCGGGCTCGGATGGGAGCAAAGGCTGTTCGTTTATCATAAACTGAACATCTGGATTGGTGCACTTATTGTTTATATGGCCGGATGGTCGCTTTATTATCTGAAGACTTTTACATTATTGATTTATCTGTTTTTCTTTTACCTGCTTTTCAGATACTTTAAACTTCATCAATACCAAGGCATTGATAAAAAACTGCTCTTAACATCATTCCTGGTTTTTGCAAATCCCCTGATGTTCATTTATGGCTTTACTTACCGGCCTGAGATTCTGGTAATGACGCTTGGGTTTTCCTCCTTTCTTATGCTTGAAAAAGCCAGATTGAATAATTCAGGTTCACATATATTAATGATGACGGCCGGGATTGCTGCCGGTGCGGCCTTATTGGCGCATCTTAACGGTATGATTTTCGCTGCAGCAGGATTTATTTATCTCATTATCTACAGGAAGTACCGGTATATTCCCGTGTTCCTGGTTTCATTTACAATTACAGCCTCTTTCTACTTCATTGAATTGATTCCTGCCGGAAATTTTCAGCTTTTTCTGGCACAAATGAACCATTGGCCTGACAATATCCAGGGTAATTATGGACAACATAATTCACCTCTCGCCGCAGTTTTATCCAAACTTCTGAATGAACACCAGCGTTTTTTCTGGAGTGACAAAGTAGCCATATTTTCCGGCCTTTTCTTTTTCTCTGTTATTGTAAGCTTCAGATACCTCATCAAAGAACATCGCCCGATAATAATCTATACGGGTTTGCTGATTCTCCTGCTTAATTTACTGGGCAGCCAGATTGCCGAGCGTTATCTCATATATTATCTGCCCATGATGGCAATTATTATTGCTGTATCGATACTGAATATGCTGGAAACAAAACAATATAAAACCTTGATTTTCGCCATGTTGCTTGTTACCTTTCAGATTGTAATTTTAACAAGGCACTGGCATGAAATCATGCTGAGAAACAGTGATATAACTTTCATTAATCAACAGATAAATGAAAATATTCCCATTGGTCACGGGCCTGTTATGGCGCCTTATTCATTCATTTACAATGAGATTGAGAACAGGCCTATACTAACCTATCATTCGCTTGAATACTTTGAGGCAGCGGAGAAACGAAAACTTACCGGTACTGAGGCACTCAAAAGATGTGCAGAACTTGGTGTCGATTACATCGTTGTTGATAAAGATCTTGAAAATGATAAAGATAAATATCCCTGGTTCGAACCCGCAATAAGAGGTAATGATCTGAATTACAGTATTCTTAAGACTGTTAATGGTTATCTCATCCTGAGCAGGAAAAATGCTGACAGATCTGAATACTAAAGGGGATCAGCATCAATTACCACACGCACACCGCTAAACTCAGGATTCCCGGCAAGCACTTTTACCGCCTTCATCAGCTCTTCTTTTGCAAGAGGCAGCGAAATGCCTTTTTCGAGCTTTAGCATGATGTTTTTCAGGTAGAAATTACGGACACGCGTTACCAATGGATACTCGGGGCCAAGAATCCTCTTGCCGAAAAGCTGCCGGAGCAATTTTGCCAGTTCGGAAGCGGCTTTGTTGGTGCGGTCAGAATGGGTGTGCTTTACGGTAATCGTGATCAAACGGCAGAAAGGAGGATAGATAAAACGCTTTCTTTCAGCAAGTTGAGCATTATACATCGAAATGTAATCGTGGCTGAGGACAAACTTCAGGATATCGTTAGAAACATTATAAGCCTGTATCAATACTTTACCCTGTTTGTTTTTCCTGCCCGACCGGCCGCTAACCTGTGCCATGAGCTGAAACCCGCGTTCGGCCGAACGGAAATCGGGGTAGGAGAGAAGGTTATCAGCATTGAGTATCCCTACCAGGCTCACATTGTCGAAGTCCAAGCCTTTGGTAACCATCTGGGTGCCAACAAGGATGTCGATTCTTCGCTCTTCAAAATCGGTAATGATCTTCTGATAGGAATATTTCGAGCGTGTGCTGTCGAGGTCCATCCTCACAATGTGCGCCTGCGGAAAGAAAATGGCCAGTTCTTCTTCAATTTTCTCGGTGCCGAAGCCTTTCATCATCATGCCGGGATGGCCGCATTCAGGGCACTGGCTGGGAACCTGCGTTGAAAAACCGCAGTAATGACACCGCAGCATGTTTTGTTTCTTGTGATAGACCAGCGAAACATCGCAGTTTACGCAATGCGGCGTCCAGTGGCAACTGCTGCAGTCGAGGTAGAGTGAGAATCCGCGCCGGTTCTGAAAAAGAATTACCTGTTCCTTGTTTTCAAGGACCTGTTGGATTGCTTCAAGAAGGGTTTCTGAGAAGATTGATTTCATCCGCTTGTTCTTGTGCTCTTCCTTCAGGTTAACAAGCTGTATTTCAGGCATTAGCAGGTTGCCGAAACGCTCAGGTAGCTCGGCAAAGCCGTATTTTCCGGTCGTTGCGTTGTAATAAGTTTCGACTGACGGCGTAGCCGAACCCAGCAGTACATTGGCTTTGTGCAGCGAGGCGAGATAAATGGCCGAATCGCGGGCATTGTAGCGTGGTGCGGGCTCATATTGTTTATATGAAGGGTCATGCTCCTCGTCCACGATGACGAGTCCCAGGTTGCTGTATGGCAGAAACAATGCCGACCTGGCGCCGAGAATGATATCGTATTTTGCAATTTTTTCGGCCACTTCAGTGAACAGTTCACCTTCAGCCGCCGGTTCCTGTGCTACATTTTTCCATATTTCAACCCGTTCGTTTTCATCGTAGCGCGAATGATACACTCCAACCCGGGATCCGAAATATTTTCGTAACCGGTTAATTATCTGTGCAGTAAGGGCAATCTCGGGAAGCAGGTAAAGCACCTGTCTGCCCTGCTCAATAGCATCTCGTATCAGGTTGATGTACAACTCAGTCTTGCCACTCGATGTCACGCCATGTAGCAGGACAACATTTTTATCAACGAATTCTTTCCTGATCTGAACAAGCGCTTCCTCCTGCCGGCCGTTCAGAGTGATTGTTTCGTTTCCCGTTTTCACCTGCGGGTCCCAAAGCCGGCTCACCTGCTTTTCTTCAACTTTCAGGATGCCTTTCTTTTCAAGGGCTTTCAGTTGTGGTGATCCCTGCGGGAATCGTTTCAGCAGTTCGGTTTTTGTTACAGACCGTGTTTCGGCAGTCAGGCACTGCGAGAGGTGAATGTATTCGATAAGCAGTTCCAGTTGTTTTTCGGCACGTTTCTGCAAATCTTCATAGGCTTTCTGCAATTGTTCTTCTCCTGCAATTGCTTCACCAAGGCTGACATACCACTCGGTTTTCGGCTTATAGCGATCCTGTAGTTGTTCCTCGGTAACGATAAGCCCTTTTTCGATCATAGTATGGATCACCGGGATAATGCGTGCCTGTTCGATAGTGCGTGAAGCCTCGCTCAGCGTCATGGAGCCGCATTCCTGCAGGGCGGTGATGAGCATGTATTCTTTTTCGCGAAGTGTTTCAGGATCAATCACTGAATCGCGGTTGAGCATGATCTTCGATTCGCTGGCAAGCTTGAGTGCTGAAGGCAGCGCGGCATTCATTACCTCGCCGGGAGTGCAGCAGTAATAAGCGGCCATCCATTCCCAAAACCTGAGCTGTGTTTCGTTGACTACCGGCTGCAAATCCAGCACCGAAAGAATGTACTTTGGCTGTACGGGAGGCGGGGTCTCAGTAATTTCACGGATAAGTGCCGTATATATCTTCTTCTGCCCGAACTGCACCACCACCCTCTTACCCACGGCCACCGATTCGTTCATCTCAAACGGAACGCGATAGGTGAAATACCCGGCTACCGGCAGTGGCAGTAAAACATTAACAAACAGGGTGGTACGCATAGAAGTTGCTTTTTAACAGCACATGACGAAGGTACGGATTTTGGGGTTCTTGATAATTGTAGATTGGTTAATAGGGAAATAGTTAATATATAATGAACAAATTAGTACAAGGGATAACTTGTAAGAGAAATTACTCGCCTAATAAATTCTTATTTTGTTGGTGCAATAAAAGTTGACGGGATATTTAAACTGATATTGGTCCCTATTGTTACAATTGTTTGATAACCACTAAAACCTGGCAGATTATTTTTACCCCAAGTGTAGAATCCTTGAAATTTACCATAAAAACTACCTAACTCAAGTAATATTCCGCCAGTTGTACTTATAAAAAGTGTTTTGTCTGTTTCGAGATTAAGGAAGTACTTCCTTATTTCCGAATTTCCCTGTAAGCCAAAATCACCGCCAAGCCAACGAGAAGTCAATCCGAGAAATCCAGAAATAAACACTTTGTCTTCTGCTTCGTTCTTTAACTTTAGATTTATTAAATTGTACGTTGCATAAAGCCCAGGTGACATGATTGATATTGGCACTGAAAGCGTATCCTTAATCCATGTACTATTGTTTGTTTGCCAATTACAGAAGATTCCAATTCTTTTTAAGGAAAATATATTTTCAGCACCCCAGTCAATATCTTTAGCTCCAAAACTTTTCCAACCGATAGAACCATAAAAACTACTTATTCCAGTACCACTGTTGTCAGGCAAAAGAAGGTTGTTTGTAAATGGTTTTACACTTGCCGAGTTATCACTTTTTACATCCGAACTGTTACTGAAAACACTAAATCCGACACTCCCATAGAAATAATTATGTTTGAATGAAATTCCTAATGTGCCAGTTCCGGTTGTTTTAAATTCAGAACTGCTGGGTGAATCTGAGATTTTCAAATCGTTTACAATATAGACCATTGGTGTATCACTAACACTTTTCATACTCTGTGTTAATGCCTTATTACAATGTGCAACAATCAATAAAGCTGCAATAATAAATTGTATTTTCATGTGTATATAAATTTTTAATCGTTTTTAATTCAATCAATTAACATAGCAAGTTTAAGAGAATAAATTTTCATGTTCGTACTCCCTCCTGATTTTGGCAGGATTGGTAACATCGGTTGGTGCTTAAACTTTTTGCCCACTTATAGTGAACTATGTCAATTTCATACACGAGCTTTTTTGTGGCTCAGTAAAAAAACGACCTTCTTTTTCAAACGTTACGTTTATTTCTATCCCTAATGCTTTTAGTTTGTTCAGATAATTTTTAACCTGCTTGTTTTTCTTTCTCGGGCTATCGTGCAATTGGGGCTCTTTATAAGCTTCTTGGGTCTTTAATACGTGATAAACAGCAACAATGATTTTATGCCCTACGGCAACAAGTGCTTTTTTCTTACCACGTTTTGGTACAAGACTTTCATACTTACGCTTTAAGAATCCGTCTTTGCGTCGGGTTGCTCCCCATGCGCTTTCTACTAAGGTGCTTTGAAGGTATTTGTTCCCGTGGACAGTCCGTGCTGTTTTTTTTTACCGCCCGTTTCATTGTTGCCGGGACTCATACCTGCCCAACTGCTTAAATGATGCTCGTTGGGGAACTTGTTCATATCACCTCCTACTTCGCTTAATATGCTTATGGCACTATCTTTGGCAACTCCGGGAATAGTTTGCAACATGCTTAATTCTATTTGGTAGGCCTTTGTTGCTTCGTCTATCTGGGCATCTAAGCGGTCAAGCATCCGTTCTCTATCGGCAATGCTATCTTTGAGCATTTGCAGCATAAACCGATGGTGAGGGGTAATGTGTCCTTGTAATGCTTTGCGGAATTCTTCTTTACTGGCCTTGATTTTCCCGTGATAGAACTGCATGAGATGGTCAATATCTGTTTGCCCGTCTATGAACTTCCCGATAATCTTTGAACCAACTGCTCCATCTACGTTACTCAATACGGATGATAGTTTTATGTTCGCATCTTCCAGTATTTTAATGATACGGTTTTTGTCGCTTGCTGCCTGTGCTACTACTTTTTTGCGATAGCGCACCAAGTCGCGCAACTCGCGTATCTCCACCGGTGGTATAAAACTCCCTTTGAGCAAACCACTCAACAAAAGTTTGCTTAGCCATCGACTGTCCTTTTTATCCGTTTTATGACCGGGCACATTCTTTACATGGCGGGCATTGACTAAAAGTATTTCGAAGTCTTCTTCCAAAATATTGAATACCGGCTTCCAATAAACCCCGGTGCTTTCCATCGCTACGTGCGTCACCTTTTCTGTTTTACACCAATCTCTTAAACTTATCAAAGAACTTGTGTAGGCATCGTACTCTCTGGTTTCTATCCAGTCGTTGCCCTTTTGGATGGTCGCCACTATGAGGTTCTGATGAACGTCAATACCGCAACCAACCGATACAACCTGTGTGAATAATATTTCTGACATAGCTCCTGCTTTGCCTCGAAGATAAGATATTCATTTCGGTTGGCGTGCTATTTATTGCTCATGGATATTTCATACTAAAATTTGTTAAGATAGCTATAATACAAATATATATGTTATTTCTCCATAAATGTTTAGCTAATTCAATAAATTATCAATTATAATTTGTTTGCTTCAAACATGACTCCAGAGTAGAATAGTCTGAATTCAAAGTATAATTGAACAGAGGCAGAGCAAGTTCCCATGTAGAATCAATAATCTTCGGGATCTGACAATAACTTACATAAATTGAATCGCCATCCGGGTCATAGTCATTGGCCAGGATGTTCAGCCTGTAAGTATATCCGGGGAAACAATATACAGTATCATTTACCGCTATGGGAGGATTGTTTTGTCCTGAAATGAGCG
>Ga0209099_1002830_pt1 | contig 14765 bp, 18 predicted proteins | sample AD_JPNHW2_MetaG_FD_184430 | JGI IMG/M metagenome (GOLD analysis project Ga0209099, IMG submission 184430) | Active sludge microbial communities of municipal wastewater-treating anaerobic digesters from Japan - AD_JPNHW2_MetaG (SPAdes) (version 2) | ecosystem: Engineered > Bioreactor > Anaerobic...
TTCCTTGACACCTACAAGGACACGGGTGGGAATATTCTGCTGTTGGAATCCGGTGTTACGGCGAAAAGCATTAACATGTCGCCCGTTGACTCCAAGATTTTTGATGTCGAGAAGATATCCCGCTCTCGTGTGGCTATGGTTTACAACATCCCGCCGCACATGCTCGGTGACTTTACCGACACGCCTTTCTCCAAGCAGGAAGAGCAGATGTTGGAGTTTCTGACGTTGACGATGATGCCGATCGTCACAGCTTACGAGCAGGAGTTTACACGCAAGCTCGTGCCAATGAAGGACAGAATGAAGGGGTTCAAACTGAAAATGAACCTGACGAACGTCCTTCGGGCCGATGCAAACACCATGGCAGATGTCCATCAGAAGGCGATCCGTGGCGGGTGGATGACGCCAAACGAAGCGAGGTTTGACGACAATCTCCCTGCCGACAAAGACGGGGGTAAGCTGCTCGTTGCGCGTGATCTCACGACACTGGAGTATGTTATCAACCACCCGGACAACACAGCACTAAAACCAAATACGTAGGAGGAGAACGAGAATGGAAAGCATGATCAACCTGTTTAACCGGCACAAAGGAGCCGGGACGTGCGGATTTGATTCGTGGTGCGACTTCGTAGACTGGTTGCACCGAGAGAAACCCGACAAGTCAAAGCTCGGTGAATTGAAGGAACTGTCCGCGAAAGCGTATGCCTCCGTTCATCATAAAGCTGAGAAAGTGATCAAGCCGGTCATCCAGGCCGCGCATGAAGTCGTGCAGCCGGAAGAGACATCGATCCAGGAGGAAGTCCCGGCTCAGGAAGAGGCATCAATCCAGGAGGAAGTCCCGGTTCAGGAAGAGGCATCAAAACCGAAGAAACGCAAGCCGAAGGCTGGTGAGTGAGATGGGAGTTCTTCTTATAAGCGTCACCATGCGCGACGGGAGGCATCCGACGCTTCCGATCGATGGGTCGGAAAAACTCATGGAATTCCTTGCCGACGGAGAAGCGGACGTCGCTGATCTCCCAACAACGGGGGAGTATACAGAAGGCGGTCAGAACTACGGGAAGGCAGCAAAAGGAAGTAAAGCTCTCGTTCTTGATAACGGAGGCGAGTATTACCTCGATACCGCCGGCGCCTGGACGAAGTTTGGCTTGCCCGAAGCTGAGGAACCGCCTGTAGAGGAACCTGTGGGGTAAAGGGGTAAAAAATGGACAGAATTCTTAAATACATGTCGATCAGTAATGGTAGAGCGGACGCTTCCGCCGACATTGCTTTGATCAATAGATACGCCGTCAAGGAGCTCACTCCTGACGGCGTATTCGTTTATTCTCTCATTCTCTGCGACAACGATGTGGATCGGGACAATGAGCGTTTCATGGACAAGACGCTGAATCAACTGGCGCCGCTTTTCTTGGGGAAAACGGGCATAAGTGATCATTCGTGGTCGGCCAAGAAACAACACTCCCGTATTTACAGAACCGAAGTAGAGAAAACAGAGAAGCTGAACGCACTGGGTGAACCGCTTACCGTTCTCCGTGCAGACGCCTACATGATTCGTACCGAAGATACCAAACCAATGATTGACGCGATCGAGGGAGGTATTCTCCGTGAAGTATCTGTTGGTTGCCAGGTGAGCGAATGCAACTGCTCAATCTGCGGGAAGCGTCTCGCTTTCGATTGGGCCACGTGGACGGAGAAATGCTCGAACGATCACATTAAAGGCCACGAGTACGACGGGAAACGTTGCGTCGGCAACCTTGAAAAAGCAGTTGACGCATATGAGTTTTCGTTTGTGGCGGTACCGGCGCAGCGTTCGGCCGGTGTGGTCAAGAGCGTGTCGGACGTGCCAGAAGCATTACAGTTTCTGGCCGAGCATGCCGCGGAATTGCCGCAGTATGCAAAAGAACTGAGGTCACTGCTGCCAGCCATTAAGGCAGCGTTTATCTGCGATGAAGAAAGAGATAAGCGCGCAAGCCTTGCTGCTGCGGCGAAAGCGAACCTAAAGAGCATTAGAAAAGGAGAATGAAACCATGACTCTGTTTGAAATGAAAGAGAAGCTGTTCAATCTCGACGCTGAGATTGAGACCATTAACAGCTACATCGCCGAGAAGGCAGCGGATCCTTCCGTTACCATGGACGATATCACCGCGAAGCAGAAGAAGCTTGATGAGGTCAATCTTCGGAAGTCTCTCCTGCAGAAGCAGCACGACGATATGGAGGCCAAGCAGAAGGCCGCCCTCCACAAAGAACACGGCAGTGATCCTCGGACGCCCGAACAGAACGTGATCAAGGCCAAGGCCGACCTCTTCAGAGGCATCGCCACGAAGAGCAAGGAACTGATTGACAAGTCCTATCAGGGTCTGGGCGGTATTCCCGCCGGCGTCGCTGATATGGGCTCAGGTTCCAACCTGCTCCCGGTGAACGTCGCTACGGAGATCATCACGGAGCCGTTTGAAAGCAACTCTCTTCGCGAGGTCGAGCAGACCACGAACGTGAGGGGCCTCGAAGAACCGCGTATTGCGTTCGCAATTGACGATGACGATCTGCTGGAGGACGTCGTGGACTTCGAAACCGCGAAGGAGATCCAGGCTACCAGCGACATGGTGACCTATAACCGTCTCAAAACGAAGGTCAAGATCACCGTTGCTGACACGATTGTTTACGGTACCGACACTGCGCTGGTGTCCACCGTCGAGAACGAACTGCGGTCCGGTCTTGCGCGGAAAGAAAAGCTCCGCGCCTTCGCCAAGTCTGCGGATGCAGATCACCAGCACATGAGCTTCTACATGGTCGGTATCAAGGGCGTTACCGGCGCGAGTGTCGTTGCCGCGATTATGGCGGCTCTTGGCGACCTCGATGACCTGTTCCGTGCCAACGCGAAGGTGATCATGAGGGCGCAGGATTGGTACACCTATATCCAGACGCTGGCCAATGGCGCCGGAGAACTGTTCATGGCGAAGCCGCAGGACGTCATCGGCGTGCCGGTCATCTTCAACGACCGCGCCACCATCCCTGTTATCGGCGACTTCCGCTATGCGAAGCAGAACTATGATCCTGACGCCGTACTTGATGCGGACAAGGACATCGACACTGGGGCATTCAAGTATGTGCTGACTGCTTGGGGCGATCATCAGATCAAGCTCAAGAGCGCCTTCCGCCTGGCAATCGTTGCTGTCGCCATTATTGGCGGCATTGCGAAGCCGGCGACCGCTTCCGCGCTTGCAGGAGAGGTTCTGACGGCTGTCGGTGTGTTCAATACCGATACCGCCAATATCCCGAGCTCTGGTGTCACCTATCTGTGGCAGTCGCTGCAGGCTGGCACGTGGACTGACCTGACCAGCGCCTATACCGGCTACAACACCGCGTCTTTGACGACGGTCAACAGCCAGGACGAAGGCGTGCAGTTCCGCTGTAAGATCACGTACAGCGCTGTGTCGGCATACACCAACGCTTTGACGATGGCGTAACAGAAAGAGGTCGGGAGCATGGCTATTTCTACTTCCGGCCTCGCTTCCTATTTGCATTTACCTACTGACAATACTGAGAGCCTTACGCCGTATCTGGCAGCGGCAAAATCCATGGCGCGGGACGCTGGTGTACCGGTGTTTTCCAACAACGCGCAATACGACCTGTTCATTTACAGCCTTGCCGCGATGTTTTACGACAATCGCGGCATGGCTTTTTCTGGTTCTTACCAGGCAACGGCCGAGAAGAATGCCAGAGCGATGATTAACTCGTTCGTGTTGCAACTTCGTGATGCTTCGGAAGATCCGGCCGATGCCGAGGCCGAGGTAGAAGTTGAGGGTGGTGATCCGGCATGAGCAAGTATGCAAATGCCGGTGATCTGCGAACACCAGTGTATTTTAAGAGTGTGGCGAGGACAACAGGCAATAACGGCTACCCAACAGAAACGGAAACAAACGTTTTCGGCGCCGGGAAGGCCGTTTTCTGCAAGTGGGTCAACGCGCACGGCACAGAGGTCATGACCGCCATGGAGTTGGACGTCAAGGAACCCGCAACCGTTACAATGCGATACTCGCCGTTGATCGTTCCGACCTTGATCGTATATCGAGGTACGGATGCCGATCCATACGAGATCATCAGCATTGACGATGTAGAGGAGAGGCACGTTTGGCTTGAGGTAAAGGTAAGGCGCAGAACCGCGGCACGATAGGAGGCGAGCGAGAGCATGACTGTCGAAAAAGCAATCAGGGACGCCCTTTTAACGCTCGGCGATCCTGTACAGATTTTTCCGTTTGAAAAGGAATCGTCGAGCGCGCCATCGCCTGAACGGTATTACACGATTCAAATCAACACTATTGGCATCGGACATGCCGACAATGAGCCGCGCGGCGAGCGGTGCATGGTGAACGTGCACTTTGTTTGCCCGCTCGATTGGGACAGTGTCGCGAGAGTGAAAGCGACGAAACAAGCATTATACGATGCTGGCACCTCATGGCCGTCAAAATACGATCTGAGCGACGTAACCACGCAGGACATCGTGTTTGAGTGCCAATGGCTGGATGGTGATCTCTAATGGCTTTCATGAGCATCAACGGATTGGCTGAGCTGATGCAGGATCTTGATGCAGCTTCGGCGGATCTGTCGGAGTGTTCCGAGGAGATCTGCACGAAAAGCGGAGAGATTATCAAAGAGGAGCAACGTAAGGTCGGCATGTCCATGGGGGTGCATCGTACAGGAGAGACACTTGGGTCGCTGGAGGTTACTCCATTTGCAAAATCCGTCTCAGGCGGCTCCGTGAAAATCCAGTTTGCCGGTACAAATTCCGATGGAAACCCGAACACGGAGGTTGCGTTCGTCAATGAGTTTGGCAAACTCAACCAACCCGCAAGGCCGTTTATCGCTACTGCAAACGAGACAAGCGAGGCGGCGACTATCAAGGTGGCGCTCGACGCCGTTGACCGCCATCTGCGAAAACACAATCTATGAGGAGGAGATAACATGGCACTTATTGGCTTGAAGTATCTTGCGTGGGCGCCCATCGCCACTGAGCCCACGAATTCTGTCCCGACCTATAGTGCGGGGCGCGTACTGGGGAAAATGATCTCCAGCAACCTTGCCATCACCAACAGCGAGGGAAAGCTGTTCGCCGATGACGCGCTCGCTGAGTACATCAGCGAATTTAGTTCCGCCGTGTTTACGGCCGAGACGGACAACATCCGTCTCCAAGACCAGGCGGCGCTCTACGGCGCAACGTACGAGAATGATGAGCTGCAACACGAAACCGACGATAATGCCCCATATGGCGGGTACGGCGGTTATCAGCAGCTGCGCGTGCAGAACGTCCAGAAATTCCGCGCATGGTTTTTCGCAAAGGGCAAGGCGAGCGTTCCTGACGAGACCGGCGCAACCAAAGGCGAATCGGTCAGCTTCGGCAACCAGCCGTTGAAGGTGACCATTTCCGCTCCGAACTTCGGCCCGTGGAAGCGGGTCAAGGAGTTCGACACGGAAGCAGCTGCGAAAGCGTACATTGATTCAAAGCTTGGCGTTGTCGCTTGGCACAACATCGATGTGCAGGTGAACGGTGCCGGCGTTGGTGAAAGCGCCGCCCCGGCAGGAGTGACGCCTGTTGCGAACGCAGGCTCGTTTGAGCTTGTGATCACCGGAACGGTGACGGCTCTGTATGACAATGGCGCGGAGGTTTCCGGGTCCATCGCGAACGGGAAGTACGCGTTGTCTAATGTGGTCGCAGACCATACCATCAGCGTCATTTTCTAATGACGCTCAACACGGGAGGGGGCAACCCCTCCCAAACTTTTTGGAGGCGTTTAGAATGAATATCCCGAAACTTACTTACAATGCGGCTGCTCACTATGCCGGCCAGGAGAAGTATCCGGCGGGGCTTGCAAACGCGGTCATCGAAACTGGGAGACCCGGGTTCGATGCGCTTTGCTGGGCGCTCTCGGAATTGTCCACGCAAACAGAGCTGATACGGCGTGACCTCGGATATGACAAGCGCCCCATCCTGCTTCCTGAATACTTCGCTCGCACTTTGAAATTGCCGGATGTTGTTGCGGCAAAGGGCGAAGTCATTAAGGCGATTACTCGAGGATTGAACGCAGGCGACGAAAACGACGAGGTGGACGAGGTTCTTTTAGAATTACAAAAAAAAACGGAAACAATGGGGTGACTTTGCCCGTATATCTTGCGATAGCCGGGGGCGTCGGTTTCTCCATTCGTGATGCAATGCTTGCAGAGATAGCAACCGTGCTCAAGGCACACACGGCTCGATATGGGAGGAATCGAAATGGCTGAACGTAGAGTATCAACGCGGTTTGCTGTTGAGGGTGAATCCCAATACAAAGCCGCGCTCAAGAATATTAACAGCGAGTTAAAAGTGCTGGATAGTGAACTGAAACTCGCAAATTCGGGTTTAAAAGCAAACGGGGAAAGCATTGATGCGCTGAAAGCGAAGCAGCAGGCGCTCGCCAACGTGATTACCCAGCTGGAGAAGAAGATCGCGGCGTCCAAGACGCAGACAGATGTAGCAAGACAAGCGCAACAGCAATGGGCGCAGAAATCCGAGGAGGCTCGTCAGAAGCTAGAGCAGCTGCAGTCCACCACGGATGACGCCGGAAAAGAAACCGACGAGTACCGGCAGAAGGTTGCGGCGATCCAGGCGGAGATCAATCGGTATGAAGCCGCTGAGCAGAAAGCGAAAACGGCAGTCGAAGCGCATACCACAGAAACAAACAACGCGCAGGCAAAGCAGAACCAGTATCAAGGAGAACTCAATGAGACAAAAGAAGCCCTGCGGGGGCTTGGAAGTGCGTCGCAAGAACAGGGAGTAAAGAGTGAGGGCATGTTTGCCTCTTGGGCAAAAGGTGCGCTCACCATAACCGCTGTCATCGCAGTTCTCAGAAAGCTGGCAGAAGGCCTGAAAGCTTGTGTTGAGGCGTCCATTGAATATGAGGATGCTTTTGCGGGCGTTGAGAAGACTGTTGATGCTTCTACCGCGCAGCTCCGTGGCATGTCGGAAGAAATACGCAGACTGGCGACTGATATTCCGGCGACAGCAGACGATATTGCGAGCGTTGCAGAAGCAGCCGGACAGTTGGGCATTGCAACCGAGGATATCATGGGCTTTACGGAGGTCATGATCGCGCTTGGCGTTGCAACTAACATGACCGCGGATGAAGCCGCGACCAGTCTGGCGAGATTCATCAACATCACTGGCCTTTCGTCATCCCAGCTTGAAAATTTGGCCTCTTCGATCGTTGCTCTTGGCAATACGACAGCGACCACCGAAAAAGAAATCGTTGATATGGGGATGAACCTTGCCGCTGCGGGCAAGCAAGCCGGACTATCGGACGCGGAGATCATGGGCATTGCCGCGGCTCTTTCGTCTGTTGGACTCGAAGCGGATGCAGGCGGCACGGCTTTTTCTCGATGGATGAAGGATATGCAGGTAGCCGTCGAGACAGGATCGGATGATCTTGAAGCGTTTGCATCTGTAGCGGGCCTGAGTGCAGAGGACTTCGCGGCCTCGTGGAAAAGTAGCCCGGTTGATGCGCTCAATTCTTTCTTCCAAGGGCTGGGAGGCGGTTCGAAGTCCGCCATAGCTCTATTGGAGGAAATGGGAATCACGAACGTTCGTACATCTGATACGGCAATTCGCCTGGCAAATGCCGGTGATTTACTTACGGATTGCGTTGATCGGTCGACTTCATCTTTTTCAGAAAACGTCGCGTTGACGAATGAAGCCGAAAAACGGTACGACACCACGAAAAGCAAAGTGGAAGTGATGAAGAACGCGTTCACTGAGCTCGCTATGTCTATTGGGGATAAGCTTTCTCCGAAAACAAACCATTACATCGAGCTTTTGACAAATCTTGCACTCGGCCTTGCCGGTGTTGAGGAGGAAGCGTCTTTTGTTCAGAAGGCACTGGAGACCACTGAAACCGCATACAGAGACAGTACGGAAGCCGCTCTTGCGGCAGCGGACGTCGCTGGCCAGTATATTGATCGACTAGCTGCGCTTGAAGCCCAGACTTCACTTACGGATGCGGAACAGGCTGAATACCAGCAGATTGTTGCCTTGCTAGCCGGATTGATCCCCGGGCTCAACCTCGACATCGATGAGCAGAACGGCTTGCTAATGAATGGCGTGGAGGCGCTAAAGTCCCAGGTTGAACAGTGGAAGCAGCTGCAGATTGTCTCGTCTGTCGAGCAGGCGAGAGCCGGCTACCAACAGGCGTATACGGATGCGCTTGTAGAGCAGGGAGTTCAACAGCAGAAGGCCATTCGGGCTGAAGCAGAATGGAACGCCTCCATAGAAACAAGCATGGGCCTTCTCAAAGATAAAGCGGAGCTACTTGGTGTAGAGACTACCGGTTGGGAAAACCTTTCCCTGAAACAGGCCAATGCCCGAATCGAGCAAGCAAAGAGCGTGGATCTCACAAAAGAGCAGCAGATGGAGCTGGCAATGACGCGCGGGCTGCTTGGTGACGCGGCTCTCGGTTGGGAACACCTTTACCAGAGTCAGGCGGAGGGCGCGGGGCTCACAAAAGAGCAGCAGAGGGAGCTGGAACTGCTGAATGAGCGGATTGAGGATAGCGCATCTGTATCGGTGGGTCTCTGGACGGAGTGGCACGATGCCAGTGAAGCGGCAGAGGAACTCGGTGAAGGAGCCGAAACTGCACGGCAGTCTCTTGAAGACTTTGACGCGAGTGTAGAAGCAATCGACGGGTTGTCGGGGGCATTCGGTAGCGCAAGCGAATCTGTTCAAGCATTTACTGCGGACGAAGAAGGTCTTATAGCTTATCTAGGAGAAGCGACGGTTCAGGTTCAAGACCTGATTGCGAAGTATCAAGAGATGGGCGAAGCGGCGGTTGCAGGAGCCGAACAGACTGCTGGCGGTCTACTGAGTGTAGTTGAAGTTGTTCAGGTGGCCTCAGAAGATGTTATCACTGCGCTGCAATCGCAGGCACAATTCTTCAATGAGTACGCAGAGAACATCAAGGCTGCCGCGGAACATGGACTAAACGAGGGTTTAGTAGCAGCACTTTCTAACGGGTCAATGGAGAGTGCGCAAATTCTCGCGGGGCTTGCTTCCGAAGGATGGGCGAACGTGGATGAACTGAACGCCGCGTTTGAAGACACTAAGAGAGGCAAGGAAGCTTTAGAGACGAATGTCAGCGAGGCGAACGCCACTGCGGAAGGCGAATTGCAGAACATCGTTGACAACGTGAATGCGATGGTCGATGAGTTCAACCAGTCCGGCGAAGCAACTACGGCGGGCGTTGAAACGATCAACGCGTATGTTTCCGGATTGAATTCCAATATTTCAGGCGTATCCTCCGCCGTTACGGAGATCAACAGGGCGATCGCCCGGATCGTGCGCGACGTGTCGGTTAAAGTCAAGGTGAGTACCGACACCGGTAATAATGGAGGCAAAGCGACTGGTTTATCATACGTGCCGTACGACGAATTCAACATCAATCTGCACAAGGGCGAAATGGTTTTAACAGCGTTGCAGGCAGAAGCGTTGCGGGCGCAGCAACGGGCCGATAATTATGGGACGGTTTTGGACGCGAGTAATACTACCTTGCAAAACAACCAAACTTTCGGGGGAGACACAAAAATTGAAGTGAATGTTTCTAAACTCGTTGTTAGAGAAGAGGCAGACATTCGAAAGATTGCCGTTGAATTGAATGATCTCGCGTGGAAAGAAAAAAGGAAAAGGGGGCAAGCGTAAATGATAACGACTGGTTTTACATATAGGGGCGTTCACAGCTCGGTTTATCATATCGTGTGCGACCCCAGTACAAGGCAAATACTCCCGGAGAAAAGACGAATGTACACGGAGATACCAGGCAGGTCTGGGTCTCATATGCAGACAGACGGCACATATTCAGATAAGGTTGAAGAGTTTCACTGCTACTTCACGAACTTGAATGACGCAAAGACCATATCGGAACTGGCGCGAGAGATCGCTCTATGGTTGTCGGCTGATGGTCAGTTATGCTTCGACAACGAGCCCGATAAATTCTATGACGCTTTTTATATGGGCGCGCCTCCCATGGAGAAGCACCTGCGGCATGGCGCGTTCGATCTCACTTTCGGATACTCACCGCCGTTTGCATATACTGCGCAACAATCTCTCACAAAGGATATCACCAGCGAGTCGACACCGCTTGTGATTCCTGTTTTAGGATCGGCCGCAACGCCGGTGCGGTTGTATATCAGAAATACTGGAAACACCACAATTCAGAACATAAGAATTACCAGATTCAGATTGTAAGGAGGTCATAAAAATGCCTGCAAGTAATTATGTCAAATCAAACTCCCTGAACTTCTGGGCGCGAGGTCAGAACGTGGGGAATCCTACGAACGTCTACGCGGCGTTATTCGTGACGAACCCAACGGCAGCGAATACAGGAACCGAAGTAGCCGGTGGAGGCTATCAACGGCAGATTGCTGTTTTCACCGCCCCCGCGATTAGCGGAGACGCGGCAATGATCCAGAATACCTCTGCTATAACATACCCGCAGCTCTCCTATAACGTTGGAACCGCCGCGTATGTTGGTATCATGGATGCGCCAACTGGGGGGAATCTACTGTATTACGAAGCGCTTCCAACCTCAATAAATCTATTGCAGGGGTATACGCCTTACTGGGCGGCCGGTGAGCTAAAAATCACCTGCAAATAAGGAGCTGAAGAACGATGTACAACAAGACAAATTACAATAGAACGACATACAATCGCTTCGCGCAAGGCCTGGCGCCAATGTATGCGACGATAAAGAGCGAGTACGGGCTGACCGTGCCGCCTGTCAGAATGCTTGTTGACATCGGCAACACCAATATCGTGTCAGAATCAAGCTTTGTGATAGGCCGGATGGGTCTTCTAGTACCCATCGGGCTAGTGGTATGCGCGCAAGAGTATGGGGCCGCGGCGCGGCTATCAGCCATGGCTCGACTTGGTATCACAACTCTTCTATGCGAATACAATCTTACGACAACCTCTCTTCGCACGCTTGAGGGGGACGAGCTGTCACTCGACGGCATCAATCTTGCGCCCGGAGAGATGCTCATAATTGACACTGACACATTGGAAATTACAGTTGATGGAGAGATTGATATCGATAGTTGGGTTACCGGAAGCACGTTTTTTCAGCTGAGCCACGGGTCAAATGAGCTGCGCTTCTATGACAATGCGAGCGATAGGGAGCTCTCCGTTACTGCAATTTGGGCCGATCGGTATCTGTAAGGTGGTGAGCCTGTGAATTACATATCAATCTATGACCATATTACCGGAAAGCGACTTGCGTTCCTACAAAACGCATACGACATTGGGTACGCGGAAGAGCTTAACCAACTGTGGACGGCTTCCTTCGCGCTGCCCTTAAGCGATGCAAAGAATAAACACTGCAAACCGTTCAACTATGTTGAGATATTCGATGGCCAAAGATACGTTGGCCTCTTTCGTATCATGCCATCACGAACAACGAAGAATGCAAAAAAAAGAGAGGTCACATACGAATGTGAGCACGTACTTGCCACGCTAATCGACGATGTTTTGCTCGGGTGGAATGAAATCGGTAATACGGGGGTATTCACCCCTGAGGTCATCCGCTACATTCTTGATAAACAAACGGTGACCAGATGGGTCCTGAACGTTTGCGATTTTAACCATCAGTTTCTATACGGATGGGAGGATGAGAACTTACTTGCGGCGCTTTTCTCCGTTGCTCAATCTTTCCAGGAGCAATATAAGTGGGACTTCGACACGTCTTCGACACCGTGGCTGCTGTCCCTAAGAGCAGTCGATCCTCAACCAAAAGCGGATATCCGATACAGGAAAAATATGCTCGGCATAATCAAAGACGTTGATCCATCAAGCATCGTTACTCGCTTGTACCCGTACGGGTACGGAGAAGGCGTCAACAAGCTAAACATTAAGCCGCTTAACAACGGAGTTGAGTATCTTGATTCTGATACGCAAAACAAATATGGCGTCAAAGTCAAGGTATGGAAGGACGAGAGATACCAAATGGTGGACAGTCTTTTCAGCGCCGCGAAGGCTATTCTGGAGGAGGCGAAGGAGCCGTATGTATCCTACTCCATAGATGCAGCGCACATTGGAAACCTCAAAAACTGCCGAACTGGTGATTTGGTTCGTGTTGTTGATGATGACGAGGGTACGGACTTGTACGCAAGAATCCTTACTATCGAGAAGGACAATGTAACCGGCGCACCAGATGAAGCGAAGATTGTGATTGCGAACAGATCAAAAGATTTAGCAACAACACTTGCCGACATATCTGATAGGCAGCGCATATCCGAAGTATATTCGCAAGGCGCCGTCACTCTGTTCATGCAAAACTTCTATGACAACTGTTCACCAGAATACCCAGCAGAGTTTCGGTTCTACATTCCATCAAATGTTGTGCACATTAATGAGATCAGCATAGACTGTAATGCAAGGCCGTTTCGGGGGTATACCAAGGGGACAAAGAACTCTGACCAAGCCCTTACAACGACCCAGGGTGGTGGCGGTTATTCTTCTTCTTCGGAACGGACGAGTTCCGCCGGCGGTACTCAGGCCGTGACCTCGGACGCTAATAATATTACGACTACGACGGCGGCTCTTAGTCAAATACGGGGAGATACTGGAACAAGCGGAACGACTACATCAAAAACCGCAGGGAGCGGTACACCTACATCTAGTGAGCAGCTTCTAACAGGAAGCACAAGCGGGCATAAGCATTACTATTATGGGTATACAAATCATACTCATTCGTTTGTAGCCGCGCAAAATCATTCACACGACATATGGATAAACGCCTCGCATAGTCACACACTGGATCACACGCACACAGTAAAAATTGGATCCCACACGCACTCAGTCACGGTGGATATTTCCATACCCGCGCACACACATCAGCTCACCGTTCCCGCGCATGCCCATGCAATTGAGTATGGCATTTATCGCGGCCCAACGGCGAGCTCATTAACGCTCGTTGTTGATGGGAACACCGTTGGCGCATTTGGGGGCTCACTGTCCGAGGTTAACATCATTGCTTATCTCGGAAAAGACGATGCTGGGAAGGTGACTAGGGGCCGGCATACCGTGCAAATCATACCCGACACGCTCACCCGTGTTGAGGCCGATTTGGTTTATCAGCTTTACGCTAATTCAAGAGGAGGTGGACAAAACTAATGAGCACTCTTGCAGCGATGTACCAGGCGCAAGCAAACAGTCCAAGTACAACCATAGCCGGGGATATTACAAACGCTCAAACGGAGATCACGGTCGCCGATGCGTCAATATTTCCACAATCCGTTCCTTTTCTGCTCACGCTTGGGTCAGATGTTTCTCAATCTGAGACCGTTCTCGTGACAGAAGTCAACGGGCTCGCTATCACTGTTGAGCGTGGGTGGGATGGTCCTGCACAGCAGTGGATCACCGGCACAAAGGTTGCCCGGGTATTTACGGCACGAGACCACAATACACTTATTGAAAACATCGAGGAACTAAACACTGGAAAGGCAGAATCGGCGGATCTTGACACTCACGTTTCCGCTGCCAAGCCACACCTGTTCCGCGATGAGAACAATGCGACTTATCGATATGGTTTCCGCTCATCTGGCGGGAACTTGATCTTTGACTTTGAGGAGGTGGAATAAGTATGCCCGTAAGTTCTACGATGATTCCAAATCGCACAGACGTACTGAACAAAACGATCATTGCCACACCGGTTACTGGCGTGGCCACGGTCACGGCCACCGCGGCGGAGATATTCGCCGGTGCGTCTCGGAAGGCCAGCAGGCGCCGAATGCTAATCAAGAATGAGGAGACAGCCTTGCGGATCCGCGTGGGCGGCAGCGCTGTCACCCAGCAGAACGGGTTTCCCATAGAGCCTGGATCCGTACTCGAGATTGAGTTTGATCCGACCGTCGCCGTTCCCATTTACGCGATCAGCGAGGGCTTCTCCGCACAAGCGTCCGTCATGGAATTCTAGGAGGTAGATCATGTGTTACTACACGTTTACAACTGAGGTGCAGGATGATGGTGCGCTGCTCACCGTGATATGGCATCGCCCCGATCAGAGCGAGATCATCACCGGCGAAAAGCTAGTCCTTGGTGGAGAAACCGCGGCCACTTCTGAGGCGCCATTCTTTGCCGGCGATTTGAAACGCAATTTTGCGCATCTGTTCCCGATCCCCGTCACGTCACCCGAACCGATGGAAGGAGGGTTTGAATAATGTTTATCGCAGGGAAACACTATATTGGCACCATCACCAACGACATCAAGGCCGTTGAGCTTGCGCTCACGAACCGTGTGCTACAGGGCGGCGCTATGACCGCCGCCGAAGCAAACGAGTATGACCGCAAAGTGCAAGAACTTTCCGAGGGGCGCAATGTTGTCCTTCTCGGCGCGGGCGGCTTGCCGTCCGTTATGGTGCGCTTGCAGCCGTACAAATGCTCCGAATTGATCTCAGGAACCGGTGATCTTCCGCACCCAGCGTTTATCGTTGCGAATACGATGAAGCCAGAGATCTTTGTCGCGAAATATCAGGCGAAAGTTATCTCTATTGGCTCGCCGCTGGTGGCGTATGCTGTTTCGCTTCGCGGCGTCGATCCCGCTGCGACTATCGACTACACCAACAGCAAAGCCGCTTGCGATAACAACGGGACTGGCTGGCACATGATCACAAATGCGGAGTTCGCGTTTATATCACTGCTGGCGCGTAAGCGTGGATTCTCGTTCCGCGGGAACAACTACTATGGCGCCGCATACGACATT
>Ga0209099_1002831_pt1 | contig 14764 bp, 12 predicted proteins | sample AD_JPNHW2_MetaG_FD_184430 | JGI IMG/M metagenome (GOLD analysis project Ga0209099, IMG submission 184430) | Active sludge microbial communities of municipal wastewater-treating anaerobic digesters from Japan - AD_JPNHW2_MetaG (SPAdes) (version 2) | ecosystem: Engineered > Bioreactor > Anaerobic...
TCGATCGATGACCGGGGCCATGGCCGGATGCATTCGTCTCACGCCGAACGATATCACCGGCAGACCGGCGGCCGCCTTCTTGCAGCGGGCGGACATGGTGGCCACGCCGCTCGCGTAGCACATGAACCCCAGCGCCGGGGTCTCCAGGGAGCAATATTCGCCATACGGCCCGTCGATGGCCGCCACCGGAAGCTTGATGCCCTTCTTGGTCCGGGAGGTGAACACGCTGCCCTCCGGCAGACCGTAAAGATCGATGTTCCTGCCTTCCAGGATACGCACCATCTCCTCGGTGCCGCAGAGCACCGCCCACGGCCAGGCATCGGGTAGGGAGGCCACCGTGAACTCGGAACGGGTGTCGGTGCCCAGGAGACCTTTGGCCTTGAGTATGGCCTCGGTTCGCTGGAAGTATACATCGGTCGTCAGACCCTTGTGGATATCATCGTGCTCGGCGGAGAAGAACCTGCCCATGTCATCACCTGAACCTTACGTCATCGAGTTCCGACAGCATGAACCTTCTTCAGAAGAAGGCCCCGCGCCCCATGAACTTGGCCTTGCTCCCCAGGTTCTCCTCGATGCGCAGCAGCCGGTTGTACTTGGCCGTGCGCTCCGTGCGAGCCGGAGCCCCGCTCTTGATCTGACCGCATTCCAGGGCCACAGCGATGTCGGCCATGGTGGTGTCCTCGGACTCCCCGGAGCGGTGGCTCACCTGGACGTTGTATCCGCGATCGAAGCATATCTCCGCTGCCTGCATGGCCTTGGTTATCGTCCCGATCTGGTTGACCTTCAGGAGCATGGCGTTCCCCGCCCCCATTTCGATTCCCTTCCTTAGACGGACCGGGTTGGTGACGAACATGTCATCGCCCATGATCTGGAGCTTCTTCCCTAATTTCCGGGTGAGCTCCACCATGTCCTCGAACCCTTCCTCGTGCACCGGGTCCTCCAGACTGATCAGAGGATATTCCTGCGCCACCTTGGAATAGAAATCCACGATCTCGCCGGTTCCCATCTTTTTTCCGTCCAGCGTGTAAACACCTTTGGAATAGAACTCACTGGCCGCGGCATCCATCGCCAGGTAGACCTCCTTTCCCGGCTGGTAACCGGCAGCCTCTATGGCCTTGATCAGAACATCCATCGCCTGTCGGCTGGTGTCGAAGGACGGCGCGAATCCGCCCTCGTCGCCCACGTTGATGGACATGGGGCCCATCTCCTTCTTGAGGACCGTCTTGAGGTTATGGTAGACCTCTACCCCCGCCCGCAGCGCCTCGGAGAAGCTGGGCATGCCGCAGGGCACTATCATGAACTCCTGGATCTTGAGATTGCTGCCGGCGTGCTTTCCGCCGTTGATGACGTTCATGGACGGCACCGGGAGCACCTTGCTCTTGGAACCGAGATGCTCGTGAAGCTCCACGCCCTTCAGGATCGCCCCGGCCTTGGCCGCGGCGTAGGATACGGCGGTGGTGGCGTTCCCGCCCAGTCGGCCCATGTTCTCCGTGCCGTCCAGTTCGATCATCGCCGCGTCTATGGACCTGAGGTCGCTGACGTCCATTCCCTTCAAGCGGGGGGATATCAGGTCGCGGACATTGCGCACCGCCTTCTGGACGCCCTTGCCGCCGTACCTGGAGTCGCCGTCCCTCAGCTCCAACGCTTCGAAGGTCCCGGTGGACGCCCCGGAAGGCGCAATGGCGGTGACGATCACGGCGTCCGTCTCCACCTGGGCCTCCACGGTGGGATTTCCCCGGGAATCCAAGACCTCTCTGCCCCAAACCCTGGTAATGGTTAGTTCTGACATTTTCTCAATCTCCGATAGTCATTGATGAGGTTTCGTCTCCTCGGCCTCGATGATCTCCATGTTGCGCTCCAGGAGCGCCAGTTCCCTGGTCTCTAGCGTGCGCGGATCGATGGACACGATCAAACGGGCCCGGTTCTCCATCACCGCCTCGGTGATGTGATGGACCATTCTCAGCACCTTGTCGAAATCGTTGTTCACGATCAGGAACTCGATACCGTCGATGAGGATGATGCCGTCCCCGCTCTTCTCCACGAAGCGGATGATGGTATCGCTCAGGATACCAATGTTGGACGGATTGACATACACCTTTCCCAGCTGATTGCTCAGCCAGATGATGGGAGTCTTCTCCAGTCCCCACTCCTTGCGGATGATGGTGGGATGCTGGCGGGTGACGCACAGCCCCTGGATGTTGTGGGTGACCTGGTCGACGAACATCTCGAAGGACTTGTTCGGTTTCGTTTCCTTGACCAGATAGCTGAATCCCCGACGCAGCTCGTAGACCTTGGCGCTGCTGCGAGCCACTTCCATACCGCTCTCCTCCTCCTTCTTGCGAAGCAGGGAACGCAGCCCTTTGCGGTCCTTATCCGTTCTTGGCTCCTCTTTGATCTGCGGCGTATCGCCTAGCATATCTCTGAAACGAGCGCCAAGCTCATCGTTGTTGAAAGGTTTTCGAATATAACCGGACACCACATCCTGCAGCCCGAATATGTCCGAGCCGATCTCGGTGGTGGCGGTGAGCATGATTATCTTCGTATTCTCGGCCAGTCCCTTCTCCTTGAGGGTGCGGAGCACGGTCCAACCGTCCATGTCCGGCATGTTTATGTCCAATAGGACCAGGTCCGGACTTTCCAGCTGTATCTTGGTCAGGCACTCCCGACCCCCGGTAGCGATCATGGGCTGGTAACCCGCGGCGGAGATCAGTTCGGAGACGATCTCCAGGATTGCGGTGTTGTCGTCCACGACCAAAATCTTCTTGATCAGAATTCCCCCAGCGCTAAGGACGTTGGGTCATATGCTCAGGTGATTAAAAATCCTATCCCCTGGATTCTGTCTGGGGATAATGAATGTGAAGAAGAGGTTTGAGATTCTGGTTTAAGCCTTGCGGCTCTCTTTGGCCTTCAGGCGCAGCGAGGTGTAACCGCACTTGCGGCACCTGGTGGCCTTTACGGCGTTACGGGCATAGCAGCTAAGGCATACCTTCTTGTTCAGTAGCCTTTCGTCAGCTTCCTTGAAACGTGCCATTTGACTCCTCCGCCCTTGAAATATGGAGCCGATATAAAAAGGTTGGCTATGTTCAGTCCTTCTCGACCAGCGCCAGGTAGGCCAGGAGCGCCTCCAATTGGATTCGCTCGTTACTTCCCTCCACGATGCGGAACTCGATCTCGCCGGTCCGGTCGATGAGCCGTATCTTCTCCCGGTCCGGGATGTCCAGGTCGTAGAAGGAGCGGTGTATCTGCTTTATGATGTCCTCCCCGCTCAGACCATAGGTTATCATCATCTCGTCCAGCTTCGTCCGGGCGCCGGAGAAGTCACCGGCAAGCGCAGTGTTCACCATGTCGACCACCTCGTCCGGTCGGGCGTTCCCGGTGGCCTGGTAGACCACGTCGATGGTGACGTCCTTGCCTATCGTGGCGGCCACCTGCAAGGAGTTGATCGATTTGCGCATGTCCCCCTCGCCCACGTGGACGATGGCGTCCAAGGCCGCGTCGTCGATCTTAACTCCCTCCTTCTTAGCAACGACCTGGAGGTGGTGCTTTATGTCCTCGGCCTTGACCGGTCGGAAGCGGAATATGGCGCACCGGGACTGGATGGGCTCGATGATCTTGGACGAATAGTTGCAGGAGAGCACGAAGCGGCAGTTCCGGCTGAACCTCTCCATCGTTCGGCGCAGAGCGGCCTGGGCATCCTGAGTTAAAGCGTCAGCCTCGTCCAGGAATATGATCTTGAAATCTGCTCCCCCCAGGGGAGCGGTTCGGGCGAACTCCTTGATCTTGCCGCGGACCACGTCTATGCCCCTCTCGTCAGAAGCGTTCAGCTCGATGAAGTTGTTCCGCCAGGTCTCCCCGTACATCTCCTTGGCCATGGCCAAGGCGGATGTGGTCTTGCCGACGCCGGCCGGACCGGCGAACATCAGGTGTGGCAGGTTCTTTGACCGAACGTAGGAGGACAGCCTCTCCACTATATCCCTCTGGCCCACGACGTCCGATAACTTCTGCGGACGATACTTCTCGGTCCAAATCTCCTGCATGTTCTCCGGCCACTTCAAAGAGGTATGGTAGTTAAAAGGTTTCCTGGAGACCGCCGAATGTGCGGCCTAACATTTATTACCCCGCCCGGCGTGGGCTGACCGATGCGCTGCTTCAAGTGCTCCGCTCCGGCCGTGACGTACATCCGCTACAACGGAACGCACCTCTGCCGCTCGCACCTTCTTGAGTTCGTGGAGAGGAGGGTGAAGAAGGAGGTCCGCTCCCAGCTGAAGCTGGAAGGGGACGTGCACATAGCCGTCGGGGCGTCTGGCGGCAAGGACAGCCAGACCGCCTTGTTCCTTATGCACAAGATATTAGGCTGCCGGAAGAACGTGAAGCTGACCGCCATCACCGTGGACGAGGGCGTCGCGGGATACCGAGAACAAACGATACCTAAGGTCCAAGAGCTCTGTAAAGGCCTGGACATCGAACATGTGATGGTGACCTTCGATGAAGTGGCGGACCTGGACCTGGACGGCATGGTCCGCCGGACGGATGAGAGCGAAGCGTGCACCTATTGCGGGGTCTTCCGGCGCCGTTGTCTGAACCTCAAGGCCAAGGAGATCGGCGTCGACCATCTGGCATTGGGACACAACCTGGACGATATGGCCCAGTCGATACTGATGAACTTCATGCGCGGTGACGTCGAACGATTGGCGCGCCTCGGGCCTCACGAACGGGTGCAACCGGGACTTGTACCGCGCATGCAGCCATTACGCGTCATACCGGAGAAGGAGACGCTTCTGTACGCCATGCTCTCCGAGCTACCGTTCTCCGACGCGGAATGCCCGTATGCCAAGCACGCCATGCGCAATGAGTACCGCAACATCGTGGACGAGATGGAGAACAGGCACCCGGGCACCAGGCATTCCATACTAGGCAGTTACGACCGTTTGAGGCCTTTGATGAGGGACGGTTTTCCTCAGTCCGCGCTCAGGGCCTGCGCGTGCGGCGAGCCCACGCTTAACGAAAGATGCAAGGCCTGCGAGATGCTGGAAAAGATGAGAAAGGGATTTTGAAGAGGTTTTAGACGCTCAGACCAGCTTGTGGTAGGCGTACGCTTCCTCGCCCTCGTGCAGGCAGTAGCGCACCTTGGTGAAGTTGCGCTTGAGGGCCATGGTATCCTTCTTGACCACTTCGGGCGATTCCTTCTTGACCACCACGCGGTGTATGAGGGAGGCCACCTCCTTCATCTCGCTCTCCCTCATGCCCACTCGGGTCATCTCCTGCGCCCCCAGACGAATACCGGAAGGCTTCACGGAGGACTTGTCCCCGGGGAGCATGTTCTTGTTGGCGATCATGTTGGCCTTCTCCATGAGGTTGGCCGCCTCGGCTCCGCCGCCGTAGGGGGCGACATTGACCGCGATGGTGTGGCTCTCGGTGAAGCCCTTGTGGGAGCAGAGCACCTCGATGCCCAGCTCATGCAATGCCTGACCGAGCGCTTTGGCGTTCTTGCAGACCTGGGCGGCGTACTTCTCTCCGTATATCTCCCACTCGGCCATCGTCACGGCCAGGGCGGCCATGGCGTGCAGGTGGTGACTGGACGTCACACCGGGGAACACCGCCGAATTGAGCTTCTTGCCCAGCTCCTCGCTCAGGTTGTGACCGAGGACGATGCCGTGGTTCGGTCCAGGGAAGGTCTTGTGCGTCGAAGCGGTGAGAACGTTAGCGCCTTCGTGCAGGGGGTCCTGGAACTTGCCGCCGGCGATCAGGCCGAGAACGTGCGCGCCGTCGTACCAGACCGGGGCGCCAACTTCGGCAGCCACTTCAGCGAGCTCCTTGACCGGGGCGGGGAACAGGAAGACGGATAGGCCGAACTGAACGACCTTCGGCTTCACTTCGCGAATGAGCTTGGCGGCTCCGTCCACATCGATGACCATGTCATGGGTGTCGAACGGATAGGTGGCGGTGTTAACGCCCCGGAAACCGACGGCCCCGAACTTGGCGGTGGATATATGCGCGCCATGGTCGAGCGAAGTGCAGGTCATGGTCTCGCCAGGCTGTATCAGTGCCATGAGCGCGGCCATGTTAGCCACGGTCCCCGATATCGGGCGAACGTCAGCGAACTGGCACTTGAATATGCGCTGGGCCAGCTCGAGACATTTTATTTCGACCTGGTCCACATAGATGTTGCCGTTGTAATAGCGCTTGCCGGGAAGTCCCTCGGCGTAGCGGTCGTGGAAGTCGGATATCATCATTTCCTTGGCCAATGGGCTCATCAGGTTCTCGGAGGCGATCATGGGGATCGATTCCTCGAACCACTTGTTGTGCTTCTGCACCTGGTCCCGGATCCAGTAGGCGTCCTCTTTCATAAGGTCACTTGCAACCCCATCAAAAGGGGGGATTAAATAGGTTGGCCTAGACCGGTTTTATAAAGGAACACGGGTGTAAAATATTTTAATAACTGGCAACCCCTGACTTGCTGGGATAGAGATGGACGGAACGGAGCAGTTGGTTTCCAAGAAGGCCGAGGTATGGAAGGGCAGGCTGCTGGACGTTTCCAACCGAAATCCCCTGGTCAGGTTCCGGAAGCACAAGGCCTCGGTGTTGACGGTCGCTCTGCCGGACGCTTCCACTTTGTACCGGGAATTGGACCAGGGACGGCAGTTCACCGTGATCTCCGAACCCCAGGCGCAGGAGGATATGGGCACCGGAAGGTTGCTGGTGAGCGCCCAGGTGCCCGAACAGCCGGTGGACCGCGTTCTCTACAATCTGCGCAGCAAGTCCCGGACCTATCGAAGCGATCACGGGGTGAACATCCTTTTCGTGGCGGTCGGTTCGCTAATATGGAAGGAGGTAGGCTGCGATGATCTCAATGAATCGCCCCTGTTCCTGGTCCCGGTGGCCTTGGAGAGGCAGAATTCTTTCTCACCGTACCGATTGCAGCCCCTGGACGAGGACACGGTGTTCAATCCCACCCTCCGGAAAAGGCTGGAGCTCGACTATCGCCTGAAGCTGCCGGAGTTCGACCTGGACAACGGTTTCGACCTGCCCACGGCTTTCGAGGATATCCGGAAAGCGATCCCGCCCGCCTCCGGCTGGCTAGTTAACGCGTCCTGTCATCTCGCCCTTTTCCATTTCTCCAAGTTGCTGATGTATTCAGATCTGGACCAGGGGCTTCTGTCCCTTTCCTCTCAGCCGGTGATCCGAGCCTTGGCCGGAGACCCGGCGGCGCTTCCTCCCGAACCCCCGGCCATGCCGAGGCCGCAGGAGTACGACGCCAAGTTAAGACCGGAGGACTCCTTTCAGGTGCTGGACGCCGATTCCAGCCAGCAGGAGGCGGTGCAGGCCGCGTTGGCCGGAGTTAGTTTCGTGCTGCAGGGGCCCCCAGGCACCGGAAAGAGCCAGACCATCACCAACATGATAGCCGAACTTATGGCCAACGGCAAGCGAGTGCTGTTCGTCTCGCAGAAGATGGCCGCTCTGGACGTGGTCCAGGGAAATCTGGAGAAATGCGGTCTGGGCGACCGCTGCCTGGAGCTGCACGACCCCAAGAAGAACCGGGCCGACATAATCAAGGAGATCGCGACCAGCCTGGAGAACCTGAACCGGCCGCGTACCACGGTCACGGACGTCCGGGACCTGGCCACGGTGCGCCAGGAGCTGGACGATTACGTGAAGGGTGTGCACGCCCCCCGCGGTCGGCTTGGTACGGACGTTTACCGAATGATAGGGCAGTACGCCGCGCTCAGCGAGGCTCGGGACATCAACTTCAAGCTGCCGGCGGTGCTGGAAGTGGACCAGGACCGCTTGGGACGCATGGAAGGGCTGGTGCTCAGGCTATCGCAGATGAACGCCGCCTTCCGCGATCCCGCCCATCCCTGGTCCGGAGCTCTGGTCACCGAATGGAGCGACCGACTGCAATCCAAGGTACAGGAGGAACTGACCGCGGTCATAGATGCCCGTCAGAAGTTGTTGGCGGCGATACCGTCCCTCACCTCCGCCCTGGAGCTGCCGGCCCAGGAATCGCTTCCGGACCTGAGGCGATTGAGACAGCTGTATCGAGACATGGCCGATAGGCCCGCAGTTCGCAGGGAGTGGCTGGAGGGAGATCTAGACGCTTTGGCGGCCATGACCAACGACGGAGCGTTGTCCTACCAGGACCTGACCATGAGGGAGAAGGGGCTGCTGGGAATGGGGTCCCGGGACATCCTGGACCTTGATGGCAAGACGTTCCGTCACCGTTACGAGGTGGAGTACGCCGGGGCGCTGCGCATCTTGAACGGAGGATATCGCCGGGACATGAAGATCCTGCAGGCCATATCCGGCCGCCAGCTCAGCTTCGATGAGGCCAAGTACCTGGTCCGGGCGGTGGACGACTATCAGTCCTCTCTGGCGAACTGGAAGGTCAAGAGGGATAACCTGCTCACCGCTCACCGGGGCGTCTTCTCCGGGGACGGAGCGGAACTGCCTTCGCTGTTGGAGAGGATCAACTGGACCAGGAGGTTCCGTTCCGCTCACGCGCTGTTCCTCAACGGTCGGGTGATGGATTACCTGACATCGGAGGTCGTGCCGCAGCAGGTGCAGGAAGGGGCGGTGGACCTGGAGATGTACCTGGGCCGGTTCGATTCCGCCCTGAACGTCTTCGCCAGCCGCTTCTCTCAGGAGCTTAGGCTGAGCGGCCGTCCGGTACGGGACGCGGTCCTGAAGGACCTCGAACAATGGACCGACCAGGCCTGGGTCTCCCGCTACCGCTACCAGGAATGGCTGGACCTGGCCTCCCTGCTCGACGGCATGAAGGCCCTGGGCCTGGGAGATCTGGCCCGGGAGCTGCGGGAGAAGGACGTACCGCCGGAAGGTCTGGTCAAGGCGTTCCAGAGACGTTTCCACCGCTCTTGGATCGAGGAGGCTTTGGCCTCCGATCCGGTGCTGAGCCGTTTCCGCCGGGACCACCAGACCGGGCTCATCGATCGCTTCAACGAGCTGGACAAGCTACATGTGGAGAGAGGGCGTTACCGGGTGCAGGCCCGCGTAGAGGAGAACCTCCAAAAAAGAAGGGAAGGTAGCGATCATAGCGTTCTTCTGAAGCAGGAGACCGAGATAGCCCGGCTCTCGAAGCTGAAGAGGCAGCGCAAGGCCATGCGAAGCATGCTGAGCGAGTGCTGGGACCTGATAGGACTATTGAAACCGTGCATGCTCATGAGCCCGATGTCGGTAGCCCAGTTCCTGGACCGCGAACGGACGATGTTCGACACGGTCATCTTCGACGAGGCGTCGCAGATATGCCCGGAGGATGCCATAGGCTCCATCGCCCGCGGCCGACAGGTCATCGTGGTCGGGGACAGCAAGCAGATGCCGCCGACATCCTTCTTCGCCCTTTCGGGGGACGATGAGGAGGAAGAACCGGACCTGGAGAGCATTCTGGACGAGTGCGAGACCTGCGGAATGTCCCGCCGTATGCTCATGTGGCACTACCGCTCCAAGGACGAATCGCTGATCGCCTTCTCCAACCACCAGTTCTACGGCGGGAAGCTCAACACCTTCCCCAGCTCCATATTCGGTCGCCAAGGGTTCGGCCTTCATCACGTTTACGTTCCGAGCGGGGTCTTCGACCGCGGACGGAGCAGAACGAACCGGGTGGAGGCCGAGGTGGTGGCGAAGATGGTGCACGACCACTACGCCAAGAAGAACGGCGAGAGCCTGGGCGTAATCGCCTTCTCCGAAGCGCAGATGGAGGCCATCGATCGGGCCCTGGACGAGATGCGCAAGGACGACCGCGATCTGGATGCCATCCTATCCTCGGAAGAGGGGGAGCCGTTCCTGCTGTACAACCTGGAGAACGTGCAAGGACACGAACGGGACCGCATCATACTCAGCGTCGGCTACGGCAAGGACGAGAGCGGGAAGTTCGCCCTGAACCTGGGTCCGTTGAACCGGGACGGAGGGGAACGCCGGCTGAACGTGGCGATAACCCGAGCCAAGCTGTCCCTGGACATAGTATCCTCGATACGCTCCGACGACATCGACCTTTCCGGTTCCCGGAGCAAGGGCGCCCTGCTTCTGAAACAATATCTGGCCTTCGCCGAGTCCGGAGGCGACAGACGCGCGCTCCCCTTATCGCCCGGAAAACATGAAGAGATCACGCCATTCGAGGAGCAGCTCAGCAAAGCGCTGCAGGCCCGGGGTCACAAGGTGAGAATGAACGTCGGGACTTCGGATTACCGCGTCGATCTGGCCATCGAGGACCCGCAAGAGGAGGGCAAGTTCCTGCTGGGCATCGAGTGCGACGGCCCGCATTACGTTTCCGGACTGACCGTGCGGGACCGGGACCGGACCAGGCAGGGACAGCTCAGGAGACTGGGATGGAAGCTGCACCGGGTGTGGAGCGTGGAGTGGTTCCGCAACCCCGAGGGAGAGCTGGACCGGATAGAGGAGGCGCTTCGTTCGGTGAGAACTACTGGCTGATGCGCGCCTTGAACTCCTTTATCGCCGTGACCGGGGCGGGATCTACGCGCTTCATGATGGCCAAATAGTAGCTGGCCATGTCCCCCAGGGCAATGCCCTGCAGCAGATTGCTCAGGAGATCATTTCCCGGAAGGGCCACCAACATGGGGTCGCGACCGCGCTCGTTCAGCATCTGAAGGGTGACCTCGGCCATGCGCCTTACTGTCGGTCTCATGTCCGTGGACATGAATATCACCGGGCGGCAGTGACAGCCGGTGCCGCCTTCCAGCCACCCCACCAGTTGGTTGTGGTCCATCTCCGGGACCTCCCCGCTGAAGGCCACCATCTTGGCGTTCTCGTTGAACTGTCCCTGCCATCGCAGCGCCACGGAGCGCACCGGACGCGGGGCGTAGAACGAGGGGACATTTCCGCTCATGGCCTTGGCCAGCCGCTTGGCCTGGTTGGATGAGAAAGGAACTCGAGGAGATAAGGTATCCAGATATGAGCGCAAACTCGGCGCCGCGGCCAGCAGCTCCTCGTGGGCCTTACCGAACCCCGCCCTCTGCATCACCAATGCCAGCGAGCCAAGGAGGTAGCCCATGGAGGCCCGGGGCTGGTTTCCCCCCGGGACCTTGATCATGGGCTGGGAGTTGGCCTTGGCCAGCGTCTCCATCTTGCCCCCGGAGGTGATGACCGCGATGCGGCATCCCCGGCGCATGGCGTCCTCGTACTGGTCCAGGCTCTCCGCGGTGTTGCCGGAATAGCTCACCACTATGGCCAGAGTGTCCTTACCGGCGAATCCGGGCAGCAGTACGTCGCGCGAGACGAACAATGGAACGGGGATGGAAGGTGCCAGCATGTCTACCAGCACGTCTCCGGCGATGGCCGAACCGCCGATACCGCAGATCACCACGCTGCGGGCCCCTTCGATCTTGGGGAAATCGACGCCTCTCGACCACTCCAACTGGTCAGGGAACGCGGTTAGCTGTCCCAGCAGGTTAGAGGGGTCCAGTGACCTCATGCCCAGGATATCGTCCATTGCCTCTGCCATCGTGAACTGTAAGAGCCTTGGAATATTTTATAGTGAGCCGTGACTGGCCAGGTTCATTTACCATTTGAGTTGTAGTAACGCAAAAAATATACTATAACCTCCGTGTTGGTGACGCCATCATGAGCGACGAGCATATCGAGAGAGCTTTGCAGGACATTCGCAATGGAAAGCTGGTCCTGATCTTCGATTCCGACGACCGGGAGCGGGAGACGGACATGACCATCGCCTCCGAGTTCGTTACCCCGGCCTCCATCAGGGAGATGCGCAAGAATGCCGGCGGACTGATATGCACCACCGCCCACCACGACATCTGCCAGAAATTGGACATGCCATTCCTGGCCGATGTGCTGGAGTGCAACCACGACCGCCACCCGGTGCTGCAGTTACTAGCGCCTAACGATATCCCGTACGATACCAAGTCGGCCTTCTCCATAACCATCAACCACCGCCGGACGTTCACCGGGATCACCGACAACGATCGCGCCCTGACCGTTTCAGAGTTCGCCAAGCTGGCCAAGGAAACCTATTCCATGAGCGCCGAGGAGGCCAGGACCGCCTTCGGGAAGGGTTTCCGGGCCCCGGGGCACATCCATCTTTTGAACTCCACGCCGCAGCTGCTCAGCAAGCGCAAGGGACACACCGAGCTGGCCACGGCCATGATGGTCATGGCCGGCGTCACGCCATCCGCTACCATCTGCGAGATGATGGGGGACGACGGGAACGCGCTGAGCAAAGAAAAGGCTAAAAGGTACGCGGACCGTTTTGGACTTTGCTTCCTGGAAGGAAAGGACATCATAGAGTACTGGAAGAGGCGGTAATTAGGAATGACCAGGGTGATGGCCACCGGCGTGTTCGATATCCTGCATCCAGGGCACCTACGCTATCTGCAGGAGGCCCGGGACCAAGGGGACGAACTGGTCGTGGTGGTGGCCACGGACTCCACCGTACGAAGGAGAAAGCATGAGCCGATCACCCCGGAGAACATGCGGCTCGAGCTCATCTCCGCCCTGAAGATGGTGGACGAGGCGTACCTGGGAAGCGATGGGGACATGTTCGGGGTCGTGGAACGGATACACCCGGACATAATCGCCCTCGGATACGACCAGGACTTCGATGAGCGAGAGATCGAGAAGACCCTGCTGAAGAGGGGTTTGAAGGTCAAGGTCGTCCGGATGTCCAAGCACGGCGAGGACCTGAACGGGACGCGCAAGATCATCGGAAAGATCATCGAGTGGTATTCTAAGAACCAATCGAAGGTCAAGGAGGACTGATGAAGACCATCGGCATAGCGGACACCACCTTCGCCCGGACGGACATGGGCGGAGCGGCCATCGACGAACTGAAGAATTATGGCACCGGTTACAAGGTGATCAGGCGCACCGTCCCGGGGATCAAGGACCTGCCAGTGGCGGCCAAGATACTTCTGGATGAGGGGTGCGATATCGTCATGGCCTTGGGCATGCCCGGCTCCAAGCCGACGGACAAGATGTGCGCGCACGAGGCGTCCACCGGCATAATCGCCGCCCAGCTGGCGACGAACAAGCACATCATCGAGGTCTTCGTGCACGAGGACGAGGCCGACGAGAGCAAGCTTGCCTGGCTCATGGAGCAGCGGTCCAGGGAACATGCGCGTAACGCTTACGACATGATATTCAAGCCCGAGCGGCTGATAAAGAACGCCGGCCGGGGACTAAGACAGGGCTACGAGGACGTGGGCCCAGTTAGGGAGAGATGAAAATGCCAAGATACAACATCGGAATAGTGGTCTCGGAGTTCAACTACGACATAACCAGCATGATGCTGGAGCGGGCCAAGTCGCACGCCGAGTTCCTGGAAGCGAACGTGACCAAGGTGGTCCATGTACCGGGCGTGTTCGACATACCGCTGGCGGTCAAGATGATGCTGAAGGACAACGCCATAGACGGAGTGGTCACCCTGGGCTGTGTGATCGAGGGCGAGACGGAGCACGACCAGATCATCATTCAGAACGCCGCCCGTAAGGTGACCGACCTATCGGTGGAGTTCATGAAGCCGGTGGCCCTCGGGATCACTGGACCGGGAATGACCCGGCTGCAGGCCGAGGACCGCATCGAGAACGCCAAGAACGCCATGGAATCCTGCGTCAAGATGCTGAAACGCCTTTATTGAAACCTTTTTAAAAATAATTATTTTTTTAAAAAAAATGAGGGGCGGCCTCAGGCCACCTTCCTCATGTAGGTCTCGATCTGATCGAACGCTTGGCCGAGGATGTCCTCGTTGGGCAGGAACACCATGCGGAAATGCCCCTTGCCGTACTCGGGGCAGAAGCCGCTTCCCGGGACGAGCAGAACGTGGCTCTGGTGCAGAATGTCCAGAACGAAGTCCTTGTCGGTCTTCCAGTGGTTCGACTCGATCTTGGGGAACATGTAGAAGGCGGCCTGCGGCTTGACGCAGCTCAGGCCGGGTATCTCGTTGACCCTCTTGTAGGCGAACTCCCCGCGGGCCTTCAGCTTGCTGCGCATCCCTTCCAGGTGGTCCTTGGGGTGCTTCAGGGCTTCGATGACCGCCATCTGGCAGGGCGCGTTGGCGCTCAGGCGAAGCCGGGCTTGCTTGTGAACGGCCTCCTCGATCTCGTCCAATTGACCGGTGGTATCGTGGAAGGCCGCGTAGCCCAGACGCCAGCCGGGCAGCAGGTCCACCTTGGAGAATCCGTTCACCAGTATCACCGGCACGTCCTTGGCCAAGGTGGCGGGAGAGTAGTGCTCGCCCTCGAAGGTCATCAGGTCGTAGATCTCGTCCGATATCACGAACACGCCGTACTCCCCGGCCAGGTCCACGATCTCCTTCAGACGCTTCTGGCTGTAAACGGCGCCGGTCGGATTGTTCGGGTTGATTACGGCAATGAACTTGGTGCGGGGGGTGATCTTCTTCCGCAGATCGTCGATGTCCGGCTGCCAGCCCTCCTCCTCGATCGTCCGGTAGGTGACGGCCTTGCCGCCGAAGAACTTGGGAAACTCGAGATAGGAGGTGTAACTGGGACCGGGAACCAAGGCCTCGTCCCCAACGTCTATGGTGGCCGCGCAGATCATCTGAAGCGCCTCGGTCACCCCGTTGGTCACGACCATGTCCTTGAGGCCCAGGTCGATGTGGTTCTTCTTGTTCTCCTTCTCGATGATGGCCCTACGGAGCTCGACGTTTCCCTCGGACTCCTCGTATCCATTGTCGCACTTCTCCACGGCGGCACAGAGAGCGTCCCTTACATGTTTCGGCGTTTCAAAGTCGAACTTGTTGGGGTCCCCGATATGCAGCTTTATG